>Ga0209537_1000058_pt1 | contig 110747 bp, 107 predicted proteins | sample BioPla4DNA1_FD_187698 | JGI IMG/M metagenome (GOLD analysis project Ga0209537, IMG submission 187698) | Biogas fermentation microbial communities from Germany - Plant 4 DNA1 (SPAdes) (version 2) | ecosystem: Engineered > Bioreactor > Anaerobic > Digestate | place: Bielefeld, North... | reverse complement strand
TACAATGGGATTGACTCATGTGCATGGCCTCCTTTATGTTGTGGTTTAGTCACCTTTAACATATCAGAGGTTGTGCCATGAGTCTCTATTTTTTTGTTAAATGCGGCAATTAATTTTACAACTTACCGGGGTAGATTCCATAACGACATATTTTGCGTCAGGCAGTAATAATATAGATTTTTCCCGCTTTTTCTAATGAATAGCCTTGTTACACGTTGACAATGAATTACCAGGAAAAGTATAATTAATAAAAGCAATAGATTTCAGAAAACATTGAGGGAGGACGCTGCCTTGGAGAAAACAGTAATCGGTCAGTTTCAGAACAAAGTTTCGGAGCTGTTGATCCGGCACCGCAGTATTCTGGACAGTTTGACAAAATTCCACGAGTCCGGATCCAAGGTCAACCGTGCTGTTGCTAAAGCCGTCACCAGCTGCGGCTGCATGTCAGTATCTGCTTCAAAACAGCCCTGCCCCCCGGAAATCGACCTGAAAGAGTATCAAAAATATGTTGACTCCCACTTAAAAGGGCATTTATGTGAGTCCTGCCAAGAAATACTTAAGGAAAAAATAGGCAACCACCTTTTTTACTTGGCTGCAATCTGCCACCTGCTGGAGTTGGATCTTGCTGAAATTCTTGATGAAGAATACAAACGCATCTCGGCGCTAGGATTTTTTCATCTATCCTGAAGGCGGCTCTCTTGGCAAATCATCCCGGTGACTTCTCTGCCTTACCGTCCGTTTTAGCGGCGGGCGGTGTTTTTTTGTCAACCAAAGCAGGAAAAGCCGGTACAGCAGCGAATTGAAATCAATTGACTATTAATTGACTAAAAAGATGGGGGGAACTAAAACAGTGAACATCAAAAAAATGCTGGCGGCCGCGCTGATTGTCACTTTAATAGCTGCATTGGCGGCAGGCTGCAGCAGTGAAGACAAAAAAGCAAAAAGCGAAGTCAAAAGATACGACACCATCACAACCGCATTTCTGGAATTAAGAAACAGCGGTATTGACGCCGTGGTGGCCGATTCCGGAGTGGCTCTGGCATACCTGCAGAACAACCCCGAAGCCAAACTGAAAACCTTTACCGATGACAGTTTTGAAAAAGAATATTACGGCATTGCCATGCGGCATGAAGATACGGAACTGCATGAACTGGTTAACGAGGGCTTGAGGAGAATCAGAGAAAACGGCGTATATGACAAAATCTATGAAAAATATTTCGGTGAAGAAGGCAACAACTATGTCGTCCCGGAAAGCGACAACCGCCTGAACGTAACTTACAAGGTAGCATCAAATATGTATTTTGCTCCCTTTGAGTCCGTTGACCAGGACGGGCAGCCGGTAGGCTTCGACATCGACCTGATCCGTGCCATTGCTGCTGAAATGGGTTTTGCCGTTGAACTGATGAACACTGACTGGAACGGCATTATCGCCTCCCTGACCAGCGGAGCAAGCGACATGATTATCTCGGCAATGACCATCACGGAAGAACGCAAGGAGGAAGTCACCTTCTCAGAACCGTATTTTGAAGCTACACAATATGTAGTGGTGCGCGAAGACTCCGAAATTTCCACCCTGGACGATCTGATTGGCAAAACCGTAGGGGTTCAGATCAACACAACAGGGGATTTTGCCATCACCGATTTCTTTGCAAGCAAGGAAAATTAAGGCAAACGGTAGCTGGCGCCAATATCACTTTACCGCTTTGTCCGCCAGTGGGTAGTACCAGAGTATTACCCACTGGCTTTTTAGGGGGGAGATAATGCAATTCCAGTTTGAAAAAGTTTTTCAATACTGGCCTATGATTTTACGGGGCGTACAGGTGACAATCCAGCTAACCGTAGTGGCAGTAGCCATTGGCACTGTCATCGGCCTTGTAACCAGCCTGCTCCGGCTGTCACGCTTCAAGCCCGCTTCCCTGCTTGCCCGCTGCTATGTTGACTTTATCCGCGGTACACCCCTGATGGTCCAAATACTGCTTTTTTATTACGGGCTGCCGCAGTTGCTCGGCATCAAAGCTTTTGACCGCTATTTTTCCGGTGTTGTAACCCTGAGCATCAACAGCGGTGCTTACGTTTCGGAAATTTTCCGGGCCGGTATCCAGTCGATCCACCATGGCCAGATGGAAGCCGCCCGCTCACTGGGCATGACTTACTTTCAGGCCATGCGCTATGTAATCCTGCCCCAGGCTTTTAAGCGCTGCATTCCGCCTCTGGGCAATGAATTTATTGCCATGTTAAAGGATTCGTCCCTGGTTTCAATAATTTCTCTGCAGGAATTGATGATGACGGGCAGGATAATTGAGGGACATTATTACAGGCCCTTTGAAACATACATTGTAGTTGCTCTTTTGTATTTATTTATGACAACCACTATATCCCAGCTTGTATCATACCTGGAGAGGGTGTTTGGCAAAGGTGATCATAGTAAAGAAACTGCATAAAAATTTCGGAGACCTTCAAGTACTGCGCGGGATCTCCTGCCATATAGCTCCCAGGGAAGTAGTCGTTGTCATCGGCCCTTCCGGCTCCGGCAAAAGTACTTTTCTGCGCTGCTTAAATCAACTGGAACCGGCAACCTCAGGGGAAATAATCATCAACGGCGTCAGCATCACCGATCCCAGGGCAGACATTAATGCCATTCGCCAGGATGTGGGAATGGTTTTCCAGCGCTTTAACCTTTTTCCCCACATGACAGCCCTGCAGAATGTAGCGCTGGCGCCCATAAAGGTCCGTAAATTAAAAAAGGCGGAGGCAGAAGAACTGGCCATGTCACTGCTTACCCGGGTCGGACTGCGGGACAAGGCCGACCAGTACCCGGAAAAACTTTCCGGCGGCCAGCAGCAGCGAGTAGCCATCGCGCGGGCACTGGCCATGCAGCCCAAGGTAATGCTTTTCGACGAGCCTACCTCGGCGCTTGACCCGGAAATGGTCGGCGAAGTGCTGGATGTCATAAAAAACCTCGCCCTCGAAGGGATGACCATGGTAGTTGTCAGCCACGAAATGGGCTTTGCCCGCGAAGTCGGGGACCGCGTAATGTTTATGGATGAAGGCCTGATTGTGGAAGAAGGAAGCCCGGAACAGCTTTTCGGCAGTCCGCAAAACCCGCGGACCCGGGCTTTCTTAAGCAAAATACTGTAAAAAAAGAGGGTTTGCAACAGTTGCAAACCCTTCTTTTTTACTTCTGCCAAGCACTTTCCCCGGCAAGCTTGCCGGCAGTCCCTCCTGAAAAGCAGGACGGCAGAAAAGCGGCAAGACAAATTTAATAGATTTCACAGGAACTGAACAGCCAAAAACGGTGCAAAAGGATCTGGCATCTTTGTCCCCGCTTGCATATAGTATAGCAGAAATCATAAGGAGGTGAAGAATATGAGCAAGAAAAAGCAGGATTCAAGGGCCATGAAAGCGGTGACAGCAAGCCAGATTCCCCCGCCTCCCAGGAAGTGTGACGGTCAGCTTTACACCGTGAAACCATCGGATACTCTGTTTTTAATCGCCAAACGTTTCGGAGTTACCGTAGCACAGCTGCGTGCTGCCAACCCCCAGATTGTAAATCCGGATATTATATTTGTCGGGCAGGTTATCTGCATTCCTACCGGCAAAAAAGACGATGAGGGCGATCCTTCGCCGGAGATGCCGTTTCGCGTTCTTTCGCTCCGCATTCTTTCCGAGACAGGTCAGCCACTGCCAAGAGTAAACAATGCCGTCCGGCTAAAGGCCCGTGTTATCGTTCGCGCCACTTTCAGTTCACCGGTCCAAAGAGCCTTCTTTTTCCTGGAGCCGACAGGAACGGAAAGTTGTGAAAACGCCCGCTTGATAGGGATAGATTGCCCAAGCGCGACGCAGGGTGTAGCCGAAATAATCTGGCATGTGCCAAGCGGAACCTCCGGCCGTGTCTTCGTCGTGGCGTGCAGGAACAGCATTTGTGCCAAATCCCAGGAGATACTTGTAGTGCGTGACGGCAATATGACAAACATGTAAAAAAAATCACGGGCTTTGAGCCCGTGAATACATAACACATGTGCTAACCCTTTTGTTCTGCTTTTTGCAAAACGGCATGTGAGAGAAACGCTGCAATTGCCACAGCTGGTAAACCGCCAAGCAGCGCATTGGTTAGTTGCGGGAGCATTAGGGTATGAACCATTGGTTCCGGCAGGGTTAACACATATGAAGCTGCCCCGGCAATTACGACAAATTTCAGGACAGAACCGACTGCCACCCCGAAGAAACGGAATAAATTGCTGCGGGAGGCAAACAAACCGACCAGGAGGCACAAGACGGCATTCCCGGCCATGATAAAGGGAACGGCGGGAGCTAGAGGAGGCGGCAATATTCCGACAGCCAGTGCTATCCAGGGAGTAAGTGCACCGATCATCACTCCGCCCGCGGCTCCAACGGCAAGACTGGCCACAACCAGCATGAAATTAACCAGCGGGCCGGTTATGACCGGCGGCAGTGAAAGGGCTTGCACTGCCACGGTCAATGCCAACAATAATGCTGTCCGTGTTATCATCCTGACTGGTACTATTATTCTCGCTCTACGCATAGCCAGGCCTCCTTCCCTAAAAAAGTGAATTTTTTGCAGTGAAGGGATTATAGCAAAATTGCGACATTTCTCATCAGGGCTTGTGAAACTATTAACATAATCCGGTAAAAACAATAATTTCGACAGCTTACGCATGTTAATTCTTTCACTTATAGGATAACCCCGGGTCCCGCCCGCTGTCAAACCTCCTCCTGCTCCTTCTGTCGCCGCTACACTCGACTGGTAGTCTTATACTCCTGTTTAGTCCTATATACACATGTTTTTACCAGTTAATAAATTTACATTGTTTCCTTTATCTGCATCCCGGTGGCAGCAGATATGATATAATGTTTTCAGGCTACAGCATTACAACCTAAGAACGGAGATTATTCAAGCTATGAATATTACTGATATGCTGCCCATAGTAATACCCGGCATTTTTATCCAGATTTTTATTCAGGCTTATTACATCCGGCACTGCCGACAGAACAAGAACCTGACGCAGCGCCAGAAAACACTGTTTATTGCTGCCATAGTCATTTTTAATATTCCTGCAGCCGCATTCTACCTTTTCAACAGCCGTAAAAAGCTAACTGCCGGAGACTCCGTTTTGCCGGTCGCAGAAACAGACGAAGCCATCAGTCAAGGCATCTTCGCCCTGTTAATTTTAGCCTATGAAATATTTGCCTTGCTGGTCATTGCTAAAAATACCGGGAATCCTTTCTACCCTCTGATTATCGGCCTTTTGGGCACCTGCTTCATCCTGATGCTTGCAGGCGGACTGCCGGTAAGAAAGCGGCATACTTTTCTTTATTATCTTCTTCCGGCCTTGCAAATTCTGCTTATCCTTCCGGCAGACTACCTGGGCAACACATTCAACCCGCCTTTTCTGGTCCTGGTAATAGTAGCCGGCATCATTAATACAATGCCTTATTCCACAGCCAACATCTATTCACTGGCCTGCTTTATCCTTTACTTTATCGCCGGCATTTTCAAGGCAAGACGGCTTTTCGGACTGTACTACGGCGATGAAGTAATCGGTTTTCTCTACGCAAATCTGATGATCTTCTTACTTGTTTATGCCGTCTTTTACTCACTGCACAAACAGCTGCAGACAAACCGGCAGCTGGAAGCAGCGCTGGACAAGATCAGAAAACAATCCCGGGAACTGGAGAAAATGGCGGCTGTAGCGGAAAGAAACCGCCTGGCAGGTGAAATCCATGATGCCGTGGGACACACCTTAACCAGTGCCATCATTGCTATTGAAACGGGTGAAAAACTGCTGGTACAGGACGGGCAAAAAGCCAGGGAAAAATTTTCCCTGGCCAAAGATCTTGTCGGGCGCGGGCTTGCCGACATCCGCACCGCCGTGCAGACAATCAAGAAAGGCGAAAAAAAAGATTTCTCCTCCCGTCTTGAGGCCCTCCTGGCTGAAATCCGGCAAAATACCGGTCTTACCGTCAATTGCTACACGGAGATAACATCCGAACTGCTCTCCATCCAGCAGAATGTACTGCTTAATGCCATTAAAGAATGCGCGACCAACAGTATCAAACACGGGCGCAGTACGGAAATTGACCTGCTGCTGCAGGAATACCGGGGCAATATCCAGCTCTCCATAAGCGATAACGGCACCGGCGCCAAAAGCATCGATTACGGCTTCGGACTGAATGCCATGGCTGAACGTGTCCAAAGTATCGGCGGTACCATGAATGTTTCCGGCACAGAGGGGGAAGGATTCACTGTAAATATCACCATACCCGCCGGCACAGAAAAAGGAGTGACGCCCCTATGAACCCCATTCGCGTATTGCTGGCAGACGATCAGACAATTGTCCGCGCCGGCCTGCGGGCGCTGCTGGAATTAAACACGGATATCCGGGTAGTCGGTGAAGCGGGAAACGGCAGTGAAGCATACGAACTGGCAAAACAGCTGCAGCCCGATGTGGTTTTAATGGATATTCGCATGCCCGTTATGGACGGCGTAGAAGCGACACGTTTGATTAAACGGGACTGTCCCGGGACAGTGATAATTGTTCTGACGACCTTTGACGATGATGACTATATTATAAAAGCCATGACCTACGGTGCTTCCGGCTACCTTTTGAAGGATATGGGCAGCGAAAAGCTTATTTCCGCTATTTACGACGGTCTGTCAGGCAACATTATCCTCCCCGGCAGGGTGGCAAAAAAAATAACTTCCCATCTTGCCCGGCAGCTTGATCCGCAAACAGATGTGCCTGACTTTACTGCCAGGGAACTGGATATAATCCGCCTGCTTGTGCAGGGCAGGAGCAACCGCGAAATCGCCGCTGAACTTTATTTATCGGTTGGAACAGTAAAAAACTATCTCACCCAGATTTACATGAAAATAAATGTCAAAGACAGGGCAAATGCAGTCTTGTACCTGAAAAAAATCGGCTTCTGATTTGCAGGCGCAAAAACGCCTTTTTTTTTATGACCTTTTTTATGACTCCGGTAACTGTTTACCCGGCCTCACATCCTGATAAGATATAAGTAAAAGGAGGTCGGGAAAATGATTGTTACCCGCGAACTTATTCTGATGCTCTTGCCCGTTATCGTGCTTCAGCTTGGCCTGGCTGTTTACTGTGCGGTAAAAATCCTTACCGAAGGAGTGCAAAATCTCAACCGCTGGGTGTGGCTCTTAATCTGTCTCTTCATCAACCTGATCGGCCCCATTACATTCCTGCTTGTAGGCAGAAAGAGGGATCTTTGATGATTACCGTAAAAAACCTGACGAAAAATTTCAATTCCTTTTCTGCCCTGAAAGGCATTAACCTCCGGGTCAAAAAGGGTGAAATCTACGGTTTCATCGGCCAAAACGGCGCCGGTAAAACAACAACCATGAATATTCTGGCAGGCCTTTCCCGGCCGACAAAGGGCAGCTGCCTGGTAAACGGCAAGGATGTAACCAAAATTAAGCACCCGAGTGAACTGCACATCGGTTACCTGCCCGAAGCCCCCCGCTTTTACCCCTGGCTGACTGCTTTTGAAACACTGGAATATCTTGGCAACAGCGGCGGGCGCCGGGTTGCGGCAGCCAGAATCAAAGAACTGCTGGACTGGGTGGGCCTCTCGGAGGCGGTCCGCCGCCGGGTCGGCGGCTTCTCCCGGGGAATGAAACAGCGGCTGGGAATTGCCGCAGCCCTCATCCATGACCCTGAATTGCTTATTTTTGACGAGCCGGCATCGGCGCTGGACCCGGAAGGGCGCAATGATGTACTGAACTTGATTAAAAAATTAAAAAATATGGGTAAAACAATCTTTTTTTCCAGCCACATATTAAGCGACGTGGAGCGGGTTTGTGACACGGTCGGCATTATTATTGCCGGTAAAATGGCCGCAGAAAAACCTTTACCGGAAATGCTCAAGGAAGACATACTGCCCAGCTACGACATCACCCTGCAGAAACCAATTGACTCCGGGATACTGGATAAGCTGTCACAAATCCAGGGAGTAAGCAAAGTAACGGGAAATGAGCTTAATCTTTCTGTAATGACAGACGCTTTTTTTGACACATCCCTGTTGTTTAAATTTTTCGTTGACAACAAGCTTGCCGTCAACTCCTTCGCCCGCCGCCAAAACAGGCTGGAGGATGTTTACCTGCAGGAGGTGAACACCAATGATAAACAGTCTTAGAAAAGAAATCAGGTACGGTTTGCGCAACAACACTTTTCTCATCCTTTTTGCAGTTTTTTTCTTCTTCGCCTTCATGACACCCGTTATGTTAAAAATCCTGCCGGAAGTATTAAAAAGCAAGTTCCCCGGCTTTCCCCTGCAGGAACTTGTCAATATGACACAGCTCGGCTGTTTGCAAAGCTATATGGGTGATGTTTTGGAAATCGGCACTTTGCTTGTCTCTCTTGCACTCTGCGGCCTTCTGGCACAGGAAATCAGGGATAACACGCTAGTCCTCCCGCTCTGTGCAGGTCAAAGCTATAGCGGCATCATCGCCGCCAAAATGCTTGTTTTCGGTACAGCAGTACTGCTTATTCCCCTTGCCGCTCTGGTAACAGGCTATCTTTATGCCGGACTTCTCTTTTCCTTTGATACTGGCATCCTGCCTGTCATCACCGGCGGTCTTTTGCAGGGCTTTTACATGGTTTACCTGCTTTCCCTCTTGCTTCTTTTCGGCACCCTCACAAAAAACCCAATCGCCACAGCACTGCTGACACTGGCCGTCAATTACGGCCTCTATTTTGCCGGCAGCCTGCTCGACATTCACCGGTACCTGCCCTCCGGACTGCTTAGAGAAGCGCAGCAGCTGCAAAACACTATACCCCTGCAGGCAGCCGTTATTACCCTGGCAATAATCATTGCCTGCGCCTTTCTGGCCTCAAGAACCCTGCAAACACTTGAATGGAGCAAAAAATAACCCCCTCCTCAGCAGGGGGTTTTTTCTAGTATTTATAGGAATGCGTAAAGGCCATGGCCACCAGCCCCCGGCCGTAATAAGCCTGCAGCAGTTCATTAAGGATAATCCCCGTTTCCAGGACAATGGCAAGTATGAGAGGCTTCTGGCTGAAACCCTTGAGAGGCGTATCCAGGACGAAATGATAAAAACAATATAATGTCGTCAAATGCAAGATTCCGTGCATGAGAAGGTGCCTGAGGCGCCCGATATAATCCCGCGCATAATAAATAAACATGGTAGCGAGCGCCCAAAGTCCACCGACAAGCAGCCCGCCGCCTATACTGTGCAGGACAACAAAAACATCGCAGGGAAAGGCCATAAAGAAAAACCCGTAAAAGACAAACCACTGCAGAGTCCTGGCCGGCCAAATCCTGCCTGCCCGGCATTTGGCCGTTTCGGCCATGAATTTTTTCCAAACATACATATTAAAAAGAAGCCCTGCCCCGAAAAGCAGCGCTGCCGGTGTGTTGGCCAAGCCTTCATCAGTTGTAGCTTTACCCAGCCAGCTTAACGGGTCCATTAGCAGAGAAAACCTGCCTGCGTAACACCACCAGGCAAATAAAGTTAAAACGGAATTGTAAAAAGCCGCAAAGACATATAACCGTGAAACAGCAAGCAAGCAATTCATTTTTCATACCCCTCGCTGCTTTCTCCCGCTTCCCCGGCCAACAGTTAATAACGCTGGTTCCAAGCACTTTCATATTTGACATGAAAACTTATTTTTCCTGCTAAAAAACATCCGGGAACTCTTCCCCGGCCCACCACGTCCAAGCCCGGCAGCAGGCGATCATCCGCCCACCTTCAGCAATACCGGCCTGTCACAGGCAGCCAGCAACTTTTCAGCAAGCCACTTGTGGCAGGTAAAAAGAAATACCTGCCTTTGCCCGGCCAGATTGTTCAGTATTTTAATTCCTTCCTCAAGTCTCGTCCCGTCCCAGTTTACCAGAACTTCATCCAGCAGCAGGGGCAGTCTTTCCCGCCCGGAATCCAGATGCTCCACCAGTGCCAGCCGCAGTGCCAGATAAATCTGCTCCAGCACACCCCTGCTTAGGGGAGGGGCGGCCTCCAGAAGCTCGTCGGCATAGTCCGCCCGGACCAGAAGCCCGGATGCATCATCCTTTGCATAGAGGCGGTTGTAACGCTCACCTGTTATCAGGCTGAGGTAGCTGCCGGCCTTCTGTAAAACATCGGGCTGGTGCTCTTCCCGGAAACGGCGGTCTGCAGCTTTTAAAAGGGTTTTCAAAAGTTCCAGACGGTCGCGCCTCACACAAACGGCATTTAGTTCTTCAGCAAGCTCGTTGATTTCTCCTGTAATATCATCCAGCCTGTCCTGATTCGACAGGTGTTTTAGGTCGGTTTCAAGCTCCCGGATTTTTTCTGTTAAATCCCTTAATTCGTTTTCCAGATCTTCCCGCCCTTCTTTTGCTTTCGCAAGCTCGTGATCGCTAAAATTCCAAGCTTCTTCTTCAGCTGCCAGTTTATTAATTTCCTGCTCAATTTCCGCAAGGTCGGGATATTCTCTTTCCAAATCCTCCCTTAAAGTTTTTGCCCGGTTAAGACAGCCCCGCCGCTGCAAAAGGTCATTTATCTTCTCCTCAATGCTCTCCCCTGCAAGCGGCTGCAGACTGTCAATAAGATCGTGCCGCTCGCTCTCCAGTTTTCCAAGCTCCGCTTGTAAAGCGGCAAGACTCGCCTTTATTTCAGTTTGCTTCTGCAATGCATTAGCGGCAGAAATACTGCGCTTATTTGCTGCTTTCAAACGTTCTTCCAGTATTCCCAGGCATTCCAAAATGTCACCGGCCGGCGGGATGCCAAGAGCCTCCATAATGCCGTTTATTTCCTCTTCCCGTCTTTGCAAGCGGCCGGCAATTTGGGCCCGCTTGTTTTCAAGATCGGATTTTTGCTCTATGAGGTTTTTAATATTTTTAATATCAAGCAGAATTGTCTCGTCGGGAAACTCAAGCCTCTCCTGCGGGACAGGCAGCCCCTGCAAGGCTTTTTTTACTGTTTCCCTCCTTTCCTGCAGTTCATTTTTAAGCCCGGACAGGGCTTTTTCAGCTTCTTTAAGTTCAACGCCGGTTAAGCCCTTGCCCCTGTTGATAAACCAGTATGCCGCAAGCCCAAGCCCCAGAACAGCAAGCAATGCCGCGGCAAAACCAAAGGGTGAATTGCCCAGCAGAAAGGTTCCCGCAAGTCCCAGCAGGACGGCAAAGAGTGAAACAAGCGGCAAAATCCTCAAGTCGGCTCCGCCGCTCCGGGCACGCAGCCCTTCCAGCCTGGCCTGCTGTTCCATATAACGCTGCTGCACAGCTTTACAAGAGTTAATGCCGGCCCGCAGTTCGACCTCTTCAATACTTAAAAGAACCTTTTCAAGTTCCGGCTTCCAGCCGCCGGGCAGGAAATTTGCCGCCTGATCGGCAATGCGGTCCGAGCTTCGCCGCAGTTCATTTTCCATTGCCCTGAACTGCTCTCTGTCAGATTCTATTTGGGCATACCACCTGGAGATTCTTTCGATTTCAGCGGCCTGACTGCAAACCAGCCGGTCTTCTTCAGTAAAAGCGGCGATTATTTGCTCCGATTCCTGCTGCTGTTTTTTCGCTTCATCAATTTCCCCCTTAACCTCCTGAATTCTCACCTCTATATTATGCAGGAATTCCCCCGGATTTTCAGGCAGATTATGATATTTTTCCATGTCACCTGCCGTATTTTGCAGTTCTTTAATGCGTTCCAGCTTTTTTTTCACAGGCCAAAGCCGCTCCGCCCTGATCAGATATGTGTTTATTTTGGTTTTCTCACTTTGCAGTTTTTGCAGCCGGCCCCTCAAAGCGGCTAATTCTTCCTCTATGCTGTGCAGTTTCCCTTCATTTTCAAGAGCGGCTTTTTTCCTCTGCCTTAACTCTGAAATTTTTGTTTGCAGTTCCCTGGCCCGTGGCTTGCCCCGCCTGTCCGGCCGCCAAAACTTTTGAGCCTCGTTTTCCAGCTCATTTATTACCTTGGCTACGGGCCTGAGAAATGGCGCATACTGTCCTCCCAGCAGCCGGTCCTGCAATTCCTGCCAGGCGCTTTCGTCAGGAAAGCAGAGTTTATCCAGAGTCAGAGAATAGACGGCGGTAAAAATTTCCTGGGAAATAAATGCCAGGATATCAAGCGGTTTATTGCCAATATTAACGGCAGTTTCTTCTTTTATCACCCTGCCTTCCGGCCGGTTGTGGAGAGTGCGCTGCACAAGCAGGCAGTTGCCGCTGCTGTCGGCAAACTCACCTTCAATGACGGCCCTGCTGCCGTCCCACGGGAGATAAGGATTGCCCGTCACAGGCTTCCAACCGTAAAAAAGCGTTTCTATTAAATTAAAAAGTGTGCTTTTGCCCGATTCGTTGTTCCCGTAAACAACAATCAGGTCAGCGTCAAGGCCGCCTGCCTCCCAGTCCTTCAGGCAGCCGAAACTGCCGGCTTTAAGGGTTTTTATTCTCATAACTTATCCGCCTCCAGTAATCGCACGGCTGCCTCAAAATCAATTCCCGCAAGTAGGGATTTCAGGTACAGCAGCTTCCCAGCTTCATCTCCCTTTTTCTGATAGCCTGCAAGCACTTCAGGCGCCAGTTTCAGAAGCATCTCTTCATCCGCATTTACAGAATCAATTACGGCAAGCAGCGCTCCCAAAATGTGCGGTTTGCCCCGGTGATGATCCGGATTGACGGGCGGGAGCAGATTTTCAACCTTGATTTCAATGTAATCAAGGTTTAAGGCAAAAGAAAGCTCCTCTTCCAGGACTGCTATGTTTTCCGGACTGTTTAGCTCCTTGTAAAGCGGGCAGGGTCCGGTAAGGTTCAGTCTCAAGAAAACCCGCTCCGGCGGGTATTCTCCCGCAAAATATTCCTGAACGGAGCCGGTTATGATATTTTGCAGGTCATCAAAGTTTGCGGCCTTCTCCAAACTGTCCACAGTTATATTTTCCCAGCGAACAGGGGCAAGGGGACGGAAATCAATTTTCACATCATTTGCGTGTATCTCAACCAGGTACACACCCTTGGACCCTGTTTCCCTGGCATTCCTGCCCATAAGGCTGCCGGAATAAACCACATGCGGATCTTCCGAAATTATTTCCCCGGCGTGGACATGCCCCAAGGCCCAATATTTGTAGCCTTTTTCCCGCAAGTCTTCCAATGTGCAGGGAGCATACCTTTCATGGTCCTGAGAGCCGCCTGCTCCTGTCACCAGCGCATGCAGCAGGCCGATATGAGGAATCTCCCGGGAACCGGCAGGCGGAAACAGTGCTGCCAGGTTTTCGCTTTCCCTTTTCCCTTCATGGCCCGCACCGGCAATTACGGCTCTGATATTCCCTTCACTGTCGCTTAGGGGAACTTCTTCGGGCCGGCGGCTCCTAAAAATATGTACATTGGCAGGCCAGTCCATCCTGGCTGCACGGTAGCTTATGCCGGAAGGATCGTGATTGCCTGCGGCATAAAAAACAGCTATGTTTTTTTCCCTGAGACGGTTCATTTGCTGCAGCAGGAACCTTTCCGTCGTAAAACTTAATGTTTCGTTGTCAAAAAGGTCCCCTGCCACCAGCAAGGCATGGCAATCTTCCGAGATAGCCAAATCTATCGCCGACCTGAAAGCCTCCCGCAGTGAAGCGCGCAAGAAACTCCTCATTTGCGGACTGCGGCTTTGAAAGGCCGTGTCCAGGTGGACATCTGCCAAGTGCAAGAATTTAAAAACCATAATACTCTCTCCCGGTGCTTATTCCGGCAGCATATTTCTCCCCGCCGTCTATGATAATTATGTTAGTTATCCCAATAAACGTCAACACTTATTGTTTTCGCTGCTTCCGCCGGTTAACCTGTTGGCCGATAGACAAAATAAAGCAAAATGCCGGCCGGGTATAAACTACCGGCCGGCTGCAAACAAAATCTTCCGTTCACCGGAACATTAAAACTTAATAACTTTCGGTTCTCCCATAAAAGATGAAATTGTTGCCGTTGCATCTTTAAGGTAGAAAACCTGGTTGTTGCCGTCACCGGCTGCATACATGCCTTTCAGGTTGGGGTAGGCATCCAGCATATGCTGCTGCGGCTCTATCCTGTCGTCTTCAACGGCCGTAGCTTCCACACGAATCCATTTGCCGTCCGACGACATGGCGCAGATCTCAATTTTCGGATTTGTCATCATCTGCTTTGACACATTTTTCTTTTTGCCGGTCTGTATGTAAAGCTTGCCCTCAAACAGGTCAATGGTGCCAAAGGGGCGAACTCTCGGCTGGTCACCGTCCATAGTCGCAAGATAATAGGTCCCGCACTTTTTTAAAAACTCATAAACTTCCTGCATAAACAATACCTCCATTTCCTTTGTTCTGAATTAATATACTAATATCATTACATCATATTGCGGCAAATTATTCAAGTCAGGTTTTACGGCCCGCCAAGCATTTTTATCAACGTTTCAGGAGAAGTGTCTTCTCTTGCGGCAATCCTTTTTAAAGCCCGCAAACACTGGGGAAGCCCCTTAATCAGGGTATTTATGCCGGGTTCTGTGGACAGTGTGATTTTAACCCCCATTTCCCGTAGCAAAGCCTCGGTAAGGTCGCTGTACCTCCCCAAAGGATATGAGAGGGCAATCACCGGACTTTTCGTTTGTTCCTCAATATCTTTCTTTGACCGGGTAAAGTCATCACGTACCGCTTGCATAAAAGCTTTTTCACTTTCCCCCTCCAGACGGCTCATTGCTGTTCTGGCCGTGTTTAATTCGTAATCCGCGCTTTGATGCATATCATAGGTGTGGCTTTGAATTTCAATCAGCCCGGAGGCAATCATTTCCCTGGCTTCTTCATAGCCGAAATGAGGAATAATGGGGTAGCCTGTATCCTTATACCTATCCTTGCCCACAGAGGAACCGATAACAAATATGGCTGCCTTCATATTGTACTTTTTCAGTATGGGGTAGGCGATTTCATAATTGCTGGCATAGCCGTCATCAAAAGTAATCAGGACGGGCTTTTCCGGCAATTCCCTTCCCTTCTCAACATAGTCAACCAGCTGCTGCAGGGAAACTCCCGTATAGCCGGCTTCGGCAAGGGCCCTGATTTGTGCCTCAAACCGCTCCTTTGAAATAACCAGCGAACCGCCGGCAGTTTCATCCAGATGATGATACAGCAATACGGGGACTTTTATTGTATAGCCGCTGTCATCAAAGACATGCCCGGCCTGATATTTTTCAACCTGCTTCAGGACGTTGACGGGCGTGACATAATGGCCAAAATCTTCCGGTACATATACCGTTTCATCGCCAAAGATTCTGGCCAGGGCCATATCACCCAGAGCATTCCTAAAATGCGTGGCATCATAGAAAAATCTGGGGTCGGTACAGAGGGGGTGAACGGAAAAATCCCAAAAATCGGTAATGCCGGCCAGCTTGCTGTAAATCTCCTCAAGCCGTTCAGGATTAAAAGCCTTGTAATGCCCGTAATACAAGGGGAAGAAAATAACCGTCAGGTTAATATCATTCTCATCGCAAAGCAGCTTAATCTCCCTGACGCTGCCGATAAAATCGTCAATATGGGCAAACTCATAATTAAAGCGCGGGTAATTACTAAAAACAGGATAATTCTCTTTATAGTCCTCCAGATCCTGAATTCTTTCGATGTCCCTTGCCGATTTGTCGTAGGCGCCCGTAGGGACATCAAAAACATCAAAAACCTGCGGCAGGTAGCCGTCCCGGTAAAAACTGCGGATTTTCGCCAGGCCGTAATTGGGGTTGGCAAATAAATATTTCACATAGAACCTGGCAAGGGATGAACCGTCCGTTTTGGCGTGCAGGTTGTCCGTCAGGGGATGCGATTCTTTATTGTATTTTTCAGCATTAATCGGTCCGATATTTAAAACTATATTTTTTACCGTAAAGTTCTTTACAATATACTTTACGGTTTGTTCAACATCGTAAATATCGGCGCCATACATGAACATATTATAAAAGCTGGCATTCATGTATTTATTCAGCCGCTCTACTGACAGGGAACTTGTTGAAGAACTGCCGATCAGATAGGAATCATATTTTTCATGATGCCGGTCCAGATAAGCTATTTTGGCCACACGCGGATTCTGTGTAAAATTATAGGAATACCAGTTGAAAAAGCGGTCGCCGAAAACACCAAACGGGTCCGTGATAAAATTAAAGCCTGCTATAGCGAAAACAATAATTAAAACCGAACAGGCAAACATTAAGAGCCACTTTTTTGATGACATAAGCCTACCCCTGCCGTTAATATTGTTGATAAATAAATTCAGAGGCAATATATCCTTCACGGTATATGCCAAAGAAAACAAGAACTGCCAGCGCCGCCATGACCAGCGCCCACTGCACAAGCCAGTTTTTCCTCTCCAGCGCTTTCCTGACTTCAACACCCGCCTCCTGATAAAACCCGACCAGGAAAATAATAAAACAGCCTGCAACTATCAGAAACAAATCAAAACCGGACAGCCCAAGCGTCCGGAACGTCCCGTCCCTTAAAGCCTGCATATTAAAGGAAAAAACCGTCCTTTTCAGCATGCGCAGGGCTGCCATAAGCGACGGCCCGCGGGTAAAATACCTGCCGATAAAAACGATGAAGTTCGTGCTTATAATTTGCACAATTCTCCAGGGCAGCCCCTGCGGATCAATACGGATTTTTTCAAGGAATGCGGTGAAGTAGGGAGCGGCAATTATGGAAAAAGAAATAATGTTGCCGTTGTATAGACCAAAGGCCATATATTTAAAGCTTGCCCCGTGCCAGATGCCGATAACAAAGAACACGATAAAGGAAGCAAGGGAGGTAGGAATTATTTTCCCCAGCTTGCCCGGGAACAGCCTGCGCGTTCTTTTCCCCAGCCTGTAAAAGGGTCTTGACAAAGACAGCGGGAAAAAAAGATAGTCCCGCATCCAGCCGCCCAGGCTGATGTGCCATCTCCGCCAGAAATCCGCAAGGGACGTGGCAAAGTAAGGACGCCTGAAATTTTCCACCATGTCTATCCCCATCATCTGGGCGATTCCCCTGATAATATCAATGCCTCCGGAGAAATCACAGTAAATCTGAATGCAGTAAAAGAGGACCGCGAGGGCGGCAATGGAGCCCGGGTAATTCATATAATCTGCAAAAACAGTATTTACCAGGACAGCGGCCCTGTCGGCAATAATAATTTTTTTCAAATAGCCCCAGAGCATCAGCTGTATGCCGTATTTTAACCGGTCAAAATCAGGTTCATGGGACGCAGAGAGTTGAGGTGCCAGCCGGTCGTAGCGGCTGATGGGACCCTGAATAATCTGCGGAAAGAAAGAAACAAAGAGGGCAAATCTGGCGATATTCCGCTCCGGCGGGTATTTTCCCCTGTAAACATCAATGACGTAGCCTGCCGACTGGAAGATATAAAAGGAAATTCCAAGGGGAAGCAGGAGCTTAAATACCGGGAGGGCAAAGCCGGTTCCTGCAAGCAGCGCATTAATTCCCGAGGCGGCAAAATTATAATATTTCAAAAAAACCAGCAGGCCAAAGTCCAATACCAGGGCTGAGGCAAGAATAAATTTCTTTTTATTTTTATTCTTTACTCCGGCCAGCAGAAAACCGGCCGAAAAAGAAATGATTGTAGTCAGCACCAGGAACAATAGCTGTTTAACGCCTGCCGAAGCATAAAAAACGTAGCTTGCAACTAATAATACAATCCACTGAGATCGCCTGGGAACTGTAAAATATACCAGCAGTGTTGCGCTGATGAAAAGAAGAAAACTAAATGTTGCTACCGGCATTTTTGCCTATCCCTCTGCCTGCAGTTTCCTGACAAGATCAAGAATACAGGAAAGAGTATTAAAATTTTCCGGCAATAAATGTTCCGGGCCTATCTGGATGTCAAAGGTATCATTTAATTCTCCTACCAGCGCAATAATGTCAAAAGAATCCAAAATATCTTCATCAATCAGCCTTGTTTCCCGGGTGAAGTCCACTTCAGGGCGTAGCTCCTTTAGAATTTTCAACAGTTTTTCTTCCATTGGCATCACATTCCTTTTTTGCGAGTTAAGGTTCGTATAACAGACCCACCGATTCCAGTCCGTCGTATGAGAATCCCGCCTTTTCATAAAGGCGGCGGGCAGCCGGATTGTTGCTTTGCACCCAAAGCTCAATCTTTATTTTCGCATCCTTCTCCACTATTGTCTCCAGAAAGGCCAGCATTTTCCGGGCCAGGCCACGTCCGCGAAATTCCCGTTCCACAACCAGATGCCTGATGGTATATAGATTGCGCCGGCGTCGAATCTCCAGCACTCCCATGATCCTGTCCCTTGCATCCACAGCACAGATAAACTCTTTCCTCTCAATGCCCGCAATAATCTCTTCCTGGGACGGGATACAGCCCAGGTACCGGTCAAAGCTTGCGGAAAGGAGTGCAGATATTGCCGGAGCATGCTTCTTTTGAGCAAAAACAACAGTCCCGGCCGGGAAGGATGCGGCTTTAAATTCAACTGCCGGTACAAGCATGCGTTTTCTCGGCAGGTAGGGCTTAAACCCCTTAGACTGCCAGTAAGCAAGGACAGGCTCATGCTCTTTGCCGCCAGCCTGAAAAAGCACTTCCATGACGGAGGGCTTGTCCTCCGGCAGGGGGAAATCATCCTCGAAACCGGATAAATAATAAAGCAGCCGCCAGTGATTCCCGTCATCCCGGAAAAGAAGCATTCCTGACCTGCCCTTTATATAATACAAAACACCTTGCTCAATATACTGCTTGTAGTCTTTGTACATTAGATAGTTATTGGTTAGCACACCCCTTTTCATACAGGGGGCAAGCAGTTTGTTCAACTGGTCCAAATCAGTTATTTTTTCCATAGTAAATCTCCATGATTTTTCTGCGGTCGATCTTGCCGTTGGCATTGTAAGGGAATTCCTGCCGCCGCTCAATTACGGCAGGCAGCATATACCTGGGCAGCCTTTCACGCAAGCCCCTCAAGAGCGGCACTTCACCGGTATGCCCCACATACTGCAGCACAATTCTTTTGTTTTTTTCATCATAAAAACAGACGCAGGCCTCCACACCCTCCTGGCTGCAGGCTGCCCGCTCGATTTCCCCCAGTTCGATGCGGTTCCCCTGGTGTTTGACTTGCTCATCTTTACGGCCGCAAAAGACAAGCTCCCCGTATTCATTAAGCCTGGCAATATCTCCCGTCCGGTAAACCAGATCGCGGTAATCGCTGTTTAACGGGTTCTGGACAAAAACCTCCGCAGTACGCTTCGGGTCCCGGTAGTAGCCTAAAGCCACACCCGTTCCCCTGACACATATTTCACCTGCTTTACCGCTTGCAGTTATCAGACGGTTGTTTTCATCCAGGAGAAAGACCTCCATATTGCGGCAGGCCCTGCCGATGGGAACGGGTTCGTCATCGGCAAATTCGCGGTCCACAATATAATAGGTACAGTCAACGGTAACTTCCGTCGGCCCGTAAAGATTGACATACATTGCCTGCGGAAAGTATTTTCGCCAGATATTTAAGTACTTCCCGTACATCGCTTCCCCGGCGAAAAATATTTTTTTCAGATACAAGGGTTTCTTTTGCGCAAATACCTTCGAATTGGCAAGCAGTACAAAGGTGGAGGTTGCCCAGAGGATAGTTGTCACACGGTGTTCATTAAGGTAATCAAGCAAAAGCAGGGGAAACATGAACAGTTTTTGGGGAATAATCACCATGGTCATGCCTGTTTTCAGGCAGAGGTAAATATCTTTAACGGAAGCGTCAAAATAAAAAGGAGTCTGGTTGCCCATTACTTCATCAGAGGCAAAGTCAAATGTAGAAGCCAGCCATTCCGTAAGATCTATCACACTCCGCTGCGGGACAACCGTCCCCTTTGGAATTCCCGTCGAACCGGACGTATACAGGATATACACCGGATCCAGATCAATTATCCGCTTTCTTATTTCCGCCAAAGCCCGGTCATTTACCTGACTGTGAATAATATCTTCATAAACAAGGCATGGTGGCGAATTATCAAGGCTTTCCAGGAGTTCTAAATCCTTTTTTTCACAGATAACAAAAGAAGGCTTCAGATCGTCCAGCAGCAGCTGCAGGCGCTGCTTCGGCACCCTGGCATCAATGGGAGCATAATAGTTTCCGCTGTAAAGGACGCCCAGAAAGGAAATAATGGCTGCCGCTGTACGGTTTACCAGCACCGCTACAGGACTCCGGATTGCAGCCGGTTTTTCAGCAATAAGAGCGCTGCCTGCCGCCTTGGCCAGCATTTTCAGTTCTGAAAACTTAATTCTGTTTTGTTCATCAATAATTGCAATTTTGCCGGGATATTTGGCCGCCGTTTTTTCCAAGTAATCCAGAACATTAATCTGCAAGAGCAACAGCCCCCCTGGAACTGTTTAAAATAATAAGTAAAAATGTTATGGCACATATATGTCTAAGGATAGCATCACAGGATTTACAATTCAAGATGAAGGGGCCGCATCCCTTTATTTACCTGCCTCCTTCGCATTTTCCCCTTTTACTATGCATCACCTAAACCTTAACCCGCCTGTTTTATATCATTCAGTAAGAATACGGGCAGAGAAGGCTGCCAAAAGTCCCTGGACTGCCTTTCTTAACCTTACGGGCTTATTCGTCTTACTGGCGCCTGAAACTGCAGCCGGAATCATCTATGGCCTTTACCGCCTGATTAAAAAATTTAGCAGTATATGACAGCAGCCGGCAGCTAACAAAATTTCCTGTCCAACCTGACATATGCAAACAGCTTCTGCCTTTATTGCAGTCCTTGATTTTTGCTCATTCTTGTTGTACAATTAACTCGCACAAGGGCGTGTAGCTCAGCTGGGAGAGCGCTTGGTTCGCATTCAAGAGGCCAGGGGTTCAAGTCCCCTCACGTCCACCACGGGGCTATAGCTCAGGGGGAGAGCGCCTGACTCACATTCAGGAGGCCACTGGTTCGATCCCAGTTAGCCCCACCACTATATTGACTAAAAACGGCTTTCAGGAAAAATTCTGAAAGCCGTTTTATTTCCGAACAGAGAAATTGGGATATTGGCAGGGGGCACAATCCCGACGCCGCCTTTCAGCCTGTCCTGTAATCTACAGCTCTCGGAAACCGGCCATGATTTTGAAACTGTAAAAAGGTATGTTAAAAAAGATGAGGATACCGCCGGTGTAGAAGGGAAAAAAGCACCCCACACGCCTTTAGCATGTAAAGAAATATTTTACGAATATTCACTATTTAAAGCCTCCTAATGATTCGATAGTTCCTACATATTTTTGCCGCTTAACAGCTACCCTTGCAGCCTGATTCGCCGGCAGCTCCAGGCAATGGATTGGGAAACAAATTCCCCGCATGCAAATTTAGGAATATGATTTCATACGGTCATACCCCCTTCGCTATGTCCTAAGCCCCGAGTCTTGCAGCTGAAGTTTGTTATGTTGAATAGTGGCCCAATTCGGTATTAAATGAAATTGTTACATTTTAAAAATAAGGTTCAGCATAATAAGACAATAACCTTCTTTAAAATTCTATATTTCGACAAATTAACTGCTAAAATATGATGCTATGTTTTAGCCGTTGCCTTTGCGTAGCGGATATGCACCGGAACTGTCTTTATTTAGTTCCCGGGTACAGCCGGCCGGTTTGTTCTGCTCTGGCCTGCGAGGCACACATAAGAAAACCCGCGGGTTGTTTCCGCGGGTGACCGGCTGTAGCAGCCGGTATTACTACAAGGTTGAACTGCACCTCTTTATTTCAGGGAAAAGAACATTTAATTCACTGAGGAATTTATCAGCTTCACGCCTGACATGGTCAAGCAAAAGCGGTGTTGCTACAATGCCCAAAAGCTTGCAGAGCTCTGCAAGTTCAAAGGCGGCGCCTTTAAAGTTGCGGAGCTGTATGGTATTGTCGATAACTTCCCCGGTAAAGCGGACCACTGTATTGAAATTCATAGGGGCAACTTCCGCCATGGATTCCAGGTCCCGGGCTGTGGCAAGCAAACGGGAAAAGGTTCTGCGAAACATTTCGGCCTGGTTAAGCAGTTGCCGTTCCGACGGATCGAGCAGGTGAATGATAAATTCTATATGCTCCTTCATAATCCGCAGCCAGAAAACCTCCTGCTGCAGCAGCAAAGTCAGCGGATCTTCCGGCACCGGCAGTGTTAAAAGATTTAGAAACCGTTCCGCCTCTCTTCTGATATGATCAAGCAAAAGCGGGTAATTGCTGCCCGGCATCTTTTTGCACTGAATAATTTCGCTTAAAACCTTGGCTTTATAAGCGATAATTTCTCTGACCGCTTTTATTAAGTCTTCCAGCAGTTCGCGGCCTAACTTATTTGTTTTATTTAGTCTTTTTAACAGCTGTTGAAATTTTTCCTGAAGGGATTCGGCTTCCGCCGCCAATTCCGGCTCGTCTGCCGGCAGCCCAAGCCTGATAAATAAAGCATGCTCCATTAAAATACGTGTCCAAAAGCGAGCTTCTTCAAGACGGTTGTATTCACATAAACAATTAGAGCATTCGGGACTTTTTGCATGCTTATGCCTCTCTTCCATTACCGATTACTCCTTCTGTCTTTATTATCAGTACAGTATATTGTTAAACATAAAAAGTGTTACTGCATTATTGCCTTTCTGCTGCAGGATTATGATTACGGCAGTGCAGTAAAACACATCAGGCGGCTTGGCTTTTCTTTCTTTCTAAAATAAGACAAATAATATGCGGTATGACTCGATAATCATTGTAAACAGTAATTATTTTGTTATATCCCCCACTTCTGCTACGACATTTTTTGTTTTATTTGATGCAAACGACAAGTTACAGCAAATTTCACATAATTTATCTGGTATTATAATATTGTCCTGAAACTTGGGGGAGGTACGAAAAATGGAATTAGAAAGTGCTGCCAAGAAATCCTCTTGGTCTGACGATTGCGAGTTTTGGCACGAAATCGCCCGTATTTTTGCCGATAGTACCTGGGGAGCGGTTATCGCCATTGATTTGAAAGAAAAGATCATTGCTTTCAATAAACAGGCAGAGTGCGCCTTCAGCAAAAAAAAGGAAGAAGTAATCGGTCACTCTCTGAAAAAAGTATTCCCGCACCTGGCCTACAAAGATTATTATCTTCTCCATGCCATTCACCACGGCCGGGAACTAAAGGATGTGGAAACTGATTACTGCCCTTATACCCGCCAGCGCGGCGCTTTTCTTCACAATGTGAGACTGGTAAAAAACCGGCGGGGCAACATTGGAGGGGCTGTCTGGCTGCGCAAGGACTTTACTTTTGACAAGCGCTTCCATCAGGAGGTCAGCAATGCGGAAATCCATGCCATAGCCAGCCAGATAGCCGCCGGTACTGCTCACGAGATACGCAACCCTCTCACCGCATCAATAGGTTATATTCAATTGGCGCAAAAAAAGAAGAACGAAGCGGACAAATACCTTGAATTCGCCTTGGAAGAATTGCGCCAGATAGATTCTTGCATTTCAAATCTTTTATCTTTATTCTACCCTGACAAGAAGGTACTGCAGTTGATAAACATCAACTACCTGGTAGAGGATTTGCTGCAGCTCGTGCAAAATGTCGGGATAATGGCAAATGTGGTAATTAACACTGATTTCAGAGAGGAAATCCCGCTCTGTTTGGCAGTTGGTAAACTGCTTAAACACGCGCTGCTGAACATTCTGCGCAATGCCCTGGAAGCAATGGGCAGCGGAGGAAGCATAACGGTAACAACATCCTACGACAAGGTGCAGAATTTTGTAATTATTACTGTCAAAGATACGGGGGTAGGCATCAGCAAAGCCCATCTGAAACAAATCTTCCTACCGTCTTTTTCAACAAAAGAAGGCAGCTCCGGACTTGGACTGACTATGGCCAAGCGCATTATCCGGTACCACAACGGCTTTATCAATGTCACAAGTACTTTGGGAAAAGGCACGACAGTAGAAATAGGCATCCCGGCAGCCGGCAGGCAGCAGTCTAATGAAAATACAATTTTTCATTCTTAGCAAAAAATTACCCTGCTATAAATAAAGTGCCGGAAGCATTCGCCGGCAAATAATTAACCCTCCGTTTTAATTGTTTATCTTATCGCTAATACGGAGGGTTTTTATTTACCCGGCTTGTGTAACATGTCCGGTATTTATTTTTTGCGAATTAAGATAAAAGGTGTCTGTTCACGGCTTTGCCCCGAGGGGTTGTCCCTTATAATCTCTGCCAGGAAGTCGTTATCATAGGGAATTTCAGCGTTTTTCCCGAGAATTTCAATATCCAGGTCATTGGCATCCACAATCATGCAGTCAATACCGTACTTATCCTTTATTTCCTGGCAGACTTTGTCCGGTTCGGCAGGGGCAAGAATACCTTTATCGGCGTAGTATTCCCAGCCTACAACACAGAACCCGTCAATATTGCGCACATTGTTGCCAAGAAAACTATAAAAGATTCCGCGTTTGCCGATTAATTTGCCCAGCGCAGCCAAAATTGCCGCCAAAAGCACACTCCACCAGCCGCATATGTCTATGGCTGTCTGCATTTTGTAAACATTGTCCATGGCAGGGCCGGCAGGGTTATGCATTGCAAAACGGGAAAGAATCCTGGCCAAAAGGCTGATTTTTACCTCGTCTTTATATATTACCCGTCCCTGGCACAAAGAAACCACTTTTTCCCCCAGGGAAAGTATGTCCCCCTCGCGGTAATGGGGAAGAACGTATTTTTCCACCAGTGAAAGGTAACTCTCTCCGACTTTAACAAAATGTGTCCGTATCGGATATCTGTGGAATACCTGCCCTTTTACCTCCCGGGCTAATTCGTGGCCGGGATTTGGTTTTAGTTGTACTGCCGCTTCCGAGTCTGCCACTTTTCTCACCTCAAAAATTAATTCGAGCTGCTGTTGCAAAATCCTGCGCCTGGGATTTTATGGCATATACTATCTTTCCCCGCCAAGTAGAATTTTAAACATTTACTGTTTTGGAAGCCCGCTTTTACCTTTCTGTGAGAGCGGCCAGAAATTCCGCCGCCGGTTTGACTTTCCAGAGATTATTCTCCAAAACAAGAGTAAAGGAGCTTTCCTTTTGAATCACCGATTCTCCTGACTGCAGGGAATAAACAACATTAAATTTCGCTTCCTCGCTTTCCTCCGGGGCATCCACACTTATGCTGTAAGATACAAGGGATCCGGTCCAGCCGGCAACCCATTCCCTTACTTCACTCTCATCCTGCACTGTATTACGGAACTGCCAGAGATAAACCTCCCGCCAGTCTTTGTTCTTTACAGCCGCCAGATAATCCGCAAGCGCCTTTTCCCGGCTGCGGTTCAGGGCGTCCAGCCGGCTCTGAGAACGTTCAGCCGCCTTTTTTTCCTCCCGGGCCTTTGCTTCGGCTTCCGTTAGAAAAGAGTCGGCATAGTATTTATTGTGAGCATTCCAGATTAGGAATTCGTCTATGCCAAGCGACAAAGCGGCATCAATCTGCTCGCGTATTTCCCGGGGACCATAGGGAATATGTCCTTTAACCCAGGTTGCCGTAAAGCCTTGCAGCCAGGGCCTGATGATGGCCGGTTTCCGGAGTGGACCGTTGCGTTTTATGGCATCGGTCAGTGCTCTGGTTACGGTGCCTGCAGGATTGGCATCGGGAACATTGAAACCGAAAAACCCCCGGCTGTAGTGGCTGGGATAAATCATGGGGCAGATATACCCGACATAGGGTGATATTTTTTCCCAGGTCTGGCCTATACCGTCTGCATCATTGCGGGAAGTGGCAACAACGCCAAATACATCCGCAGCAAGGTGGACATTGTAATCTTTCAACTGCCAGGCGGCATACTGCAGGAATTCCTTAATAGCTTCATCCTTGGCCAAATCCCCGGCGCCCGGATAATCCGCTTCCCGGTCAACCCGCCTGGCATTCTCCGGGAAACGGACATAATCAAACTGAATTTCCTTAAAACCCTTAAGCGCCGCTTCTTTGGCAATGGCAATATTGTAATCCCAAACATTTTTATCATAAGGGTTAACCCAGGCAAAGCCGCCGTAGTCCCGCCACAGCCCCCCGCCGCGCTTCTGTATTGCCCATTCCGGCTTAACTTCCGGAAGGTAAGGATCTCGAAAAACAACTATCCGCGCGATAGAGTAAATATCCCGGCTGTGGAGTTCATCCAGAAGCGCTTCCATGTCTTTTATCACGGCGGCTTTATCGGAATTTACTTCTTTGACAATCTCGATTTCACTTTTGTATGTTAAAAGACCGTGGTCATTTTTCACGTCAATGACCATGGCATTTAATTCCGTGTCCTCAACCAGGGCAAGCAGTTCCCGAAACCGGGAACCGCCGGCCGTATTCCCCGTCAGGTATATCCCTTTCGCCTTGACGGGCGGGTTTTCTTTGCCTTCCTCGGGAGGCAGGGGAACGAAGAAAGGGCCCAGCATTTCTTTCAATTCAGCTTCCCGCTGCTTTCTTTCCTCTATTTTTCGTTCTTCTTCTCTTATTCTTTCTTCCTCTTTTCTGCGTTCTTCCTCTCTTATTCTTTCCTCTTCCCGGATATGATTATTTTCAGCCGGTTGTTTGTCGTTATCCGGTATGCTTGAATATGTTTCCCGCAGGCAGCCGGCAAATAAAACCGCCGAAAGCAACAGCAGCAAACATATTAACAACATTTTTACCGTGGTGTTTTTTTGCATTTAATATTCCCCGCAATTTCCTTATTGATGCCGTGAAAGGCAATTCTCTCCCTGCTCCCGGACCGTAATGCAAAATCAAACAAAGTGCTTGCCTCTTTTGTTATTTCCGGACTATATGAATCCAGGTCTGCCCGTACACCCTCTCAATTTCCCGGCCGTTTTGGTAAAAATAGCGGGTAGGCGCGCTTTCACTTTCTTTGCGCCAGGTGCCGCGAAAATATTGTCCCTGGCTGTAGAAATCAATGGTTCCTTCTCCAACCAGTTTGGCGGTCGGCCTGCCGCGGCTGTCGTTATAATAAGGGGTGTACTGGATAATAATGTTTCTGGCTTTAATCGCTTCTCCGTTGCCCCGGTCAATATCCTGCTTCCCGTTTATATAGCGGTAATAACAGCCGTTTTCTGCATCATACTTATAGCTTACCGTATAATTTTTACCGCAGCTTACAGACAACGAATTTTTCTTCTGCCCTTCACGGTCCAGGTAGGCAGGCCTGAGGACTTTCTCAGTGGATTGTTTCTCAACCCCAAGCGCTTGCAGGTTGACAAACAGGTTATGCGGCGCTTTGCGTGCCGAATCGCGATAGAAGTGCTTGCTCGAGGATGTCAGAGCATCAGTATTCTTAACACCCAGATCCTTGATCAGTACCAGGTTGTCGTGGCTGCCGCCCGCATGCACATAACGAACACCGTTTTCCAAAGCCAGAATCATACTATGCTGCCGGGCGCTGCGGAGGGGGCCGACTTTTGCGGGAAATTCGGCAAACAGGGCCAGATAACGGGTTATGCCGCCTTCAACTTCATATTCATAAATGACATTGGCCTGTGAGAGGCCGTAATGGGGCCTTGCCGATGAATGGTTGTCAATTACAAGAGCGTAAACCGGCTTCCGCTCAGCCTGGGGAATCTTGGCCAGCTCCTCCGCCAGTCTTTCTTCAGCAGCGGCCAGCAAGTTTTCTCTTGTCTTCTTTTCCGCCATCAGGTTTTTATATTCCGCTTCAGCGCGGTATTGCAAATCCTCAAGCTCTTCTTTTTCTCTTTCCATGGCAACCCGGCGTTCCTTCATGAGGGCATACTCCTCCCGCAAACCGGCAACAACCGCAGCATCCCGATTAAATATCCGCGACAGGTAAACAAGCCTGGTTATTAGATCGCCAAAATCCTCTGCAGCCAGAATAACTTCCAGATATGACAGCCCGCCTTTCATGTAGGCACTGCGGACCCGCTCCGCAAAAAGGCGGTTTTGCTCATCCAAGTTTTCTTCCGCCTCCGCAAGGGCTTCTTCCGCTTCCTGCAGCCGGATTTTTGATATCTGGACCTTTTCTTTTAGCTCCTTTATTTTTTGCTCCCTGTCTTTAATGTTTTTGTCCAGCATTTCAAGGATTTCCTGCAGTTCCTCTACTTCCTGCCGTGCTTCCTCTACACCCCCGGATACCGGGGAAACAGGGACTGCGGCCAGCAGCAGGGCTATAACAAGCAACAGGCTGAAAAAACGCAAATTTCGTGCAGCCACTGCCATCCCTCCTAAACCCGCAAGAACCTGCGTATGGAAATAGTACTGCCGATGCCGCCCATTAATGTGCCCAGCAGTATCAAGCCAATAAAAATAGGGACCAGCTTTTCAGGTGATGTAACGGGTCTGAGGAAAAAGATTAAGGCATCCTGTTGCAGGAAGGCGGCAATCTTGTTGTAGACGGCACCCAAAGCCATGGTGGATGCCAAAGTACCCAGCCAGCCCATAATCATGCCCTCCAAGAGGAAGGGAAAGCGTATAAAGGCGTCACTGGCGCCAAGGTACTTCATAATACTGATTTCTTCCTGCCTGGCTATAACGGAAAGACGGATAGTCGTAACAATCAGAAAGACGGCACCAAGGGCTAAAAGCACACTGATACCCATAAACAGAGTATTAAGCCAGCCTGTTAAATTGAGGAGCCGCGAAACCAGTTCTTCCCCGTAATCGGCAAACTCCACTCCTTCAATAGCGCCGATTTCTTCCGCCAGCTGCGGTACGATATCGGCCGAGACCGCCTTGATCCGGAACACATCGGGCAGAGGGTTGGCATCCCCTTCCAGGCCTGCCAGCAGTTCTTCATCTCCCAGTGACTTGCCGAATTCGACAAGGCCTTCATCCTTGGAGACAAAGCGTACTTCCTCCACTCCCTCCAGCCTGATAATCCTGTCTCCTATATCGGCAACATCGGCGCCGTCAAGCAGAAAGGCGGCAATTTCCACACCGGATTCCACATTGGCAATAATCTGGTTAACATTTACGGCAATCAGCAAAAACCCGCCCAAAATGGCAAGCGAAACGGCTATAATACATGCTGTAACCACAACCAGCCAAAAATTGCGTCTGAGAGAAACAAAACACTGGCGCAGACAGTATCTTAATGAATTAAACATCATAGCTCCCCCGCTTCTCATCCCGTACCAGACGGCCTTTATCCAGCGCTATCACTCTTTTTTGCATCCTGTCTACCAAATCCCAGGCATGGGTGGCAATGATCACCGTTGTTCCTTCTTTGTTGATGGTCTCAAAAAGATCCATCAACTGCCGGGAGTTTTCCCTGTCCAAATTCCCCGTCGGTTCATCGGCCAGCACTATCAGCGGATCTTTTACCAGCGCCCGGGCAACGCCGACACGCTGCTGCTCGCCGCCGGACAGCTCCGAAGGAAAAGATTTTTCTTTGCCAAGCAGCCCCACCTTGGCCAGGGCATCGGGAACTTTTTGGCGGATTACTCTTGGTGACCTGCCCAGCACTTCCAAAGCAAAGGCCACATTTTCATAGACTGTCTTCTGTTTAAGCAAGCGAAAATCCTGAAAAACCATGCCGATTTGACGGCGATGCCTTAACAGTTGCCCCTTTGTCAGCCTGGCAATATTCTTGCCCTCAAAATAAATTGTTCCCTTTGTCGGCAGCTGCTCACGGAATAATAGCTTTATAAACGTGCTTTTACCGGCACCGCTTGGCCCAACCAGGAAAACAAACTCACCGCGCGTTATTTCTGTAGTCAGGTCTCTGATTGCCGGTATTTTGCTGCCCGGGTATATTTTGGTAACATTGTTAAAGATAATCATTGCTGCACCTCTTTTACCAGAAACGTCTTTTACATGTTTCGACTTAGCACACCTTATTCCTTTCTTCCGCCCGGGAGAAAGGGTTTAAGAATATAACATAATTATTAACATTGTTAAGAGCTAATGTTCATATTTCAAAAAAGGAACCACCGGGAAAAGTGGTTCCTTAATTAATGCCGGGCAAATCGCATAGGTTACTTGTCCTTGCCCGGTTCCAGGCGCTCGCCAAGGACATAGTAAGACCCGTCTCCCGGTATAAAGGCAATGGGACTGATTTTTTCCGTAACGGGCATGTGAGCTTCATCCAGGCAGTCGCTGCAGACTTTTACATCCATTATCCTGCCGATAAAAATTGTATGCAGTCCCAAGTCTTCCGCTTTCAGCACCGAACACTCAATAGTAACGGGGAACTCTTCAATATAAGGAGCATCCACAATTTTGCTGCGTACGGCCGTCAGTCCCGTTTCTTTGAACTTATCGGTATTCCTGCCTGAAGTTTTGCCGATAAAATCTATCTCCTTTATATACTGCCGGGAAGGTATGTTCACCGTAAAGGCCTTTTTTTCCATCAGGTTTTTATAGCTGTAAGTTTCCTTGCGCACGGAAATTGAAATACTGGCGGGGTTGCCATTGACAACGCCGGTCCAGGCCACCGTCATCAGGTTGGGTTTGCCTTCAGCGTTATAAGTGCCTACGGCAACGACCGGACAGGGATACATAAAAGGACTTATTCCTACTGATTCTTTCATCTTCTCACCTCCGCTGCTTTGCTCTCAATCAAGCCGTCCCGCAAGAACTGCAGTCCGGCTGTATACGACTGCTTCTCCTTTATATTTTATACAAAGACACTAATTCCTTCTTTTCCGCTTTAGATTTACGGGACTGCTGTGCGCTGCAAAAATCAATAGTTCCCGGAGTTTTCCGGGAACTGTTTACCTGCAAAATATTCCGGCGGCATTCAGACCGCGGCATAGAGCGCCTTGAGGACAGTAATATTCATGCCGGAGAAGAGCCCGCTCGTTGTCCCCAGGATAAACTTTCTTCCCCGGGCCAAAAGACGGATTTCTGCAATTAAATCCTGCATCCGCTCATGCTCAGCGGCTGCTTCCAAGTCGGAGGCGTCAAGATGTCCCCACAGGCAGATATCTTCACCCAGTTTTTCCCGCAGCGCTTTTATATCCATGCCCGCAGCCCTCTCCAGGCACTGCAGCCCGGTAAAACCGGCCTTAACAATACTGTCAAGTACAGCACTGTAATTGCCGTCGGAATGGTAAAAAACCGGCAGTCCGGCTTTCAGCGCCTGTTCCGCCTGCCGGGCATAACTGGTCAGAAAAGATTTTTCAAGCAGTTCAGGCCGGGCAAACAATCCCTGCTGGTGAGCGATATCATCCGCCAGGATAATGCCGTTTACCCCTTCAGCAGCCAGTTTGGCAAGCAGGTAAGCATACAGCTTTTCAACCTGCTCCGTCAAGTCTTTTACGGCAAGGGGAGAACGCAGCAGGCTAAAGAATTCAGCAAGACCCAAAAGTCGCATTCCCCATTCAAAGGGGCCGTCGACTACTGCAAAAATAAACAGGTCCGTATCCCCTGTCCATTTATTAAGCTCCGGCCAGGAGATTTCGCGTCCGGCCGGCAAATCCTTCCCCCGCTCGGGATAACAGGGAGAAATGGTGTATATCTCAAGGCCAAGATATTGCAGAAAGGCACATTTTTCGGGAAAACCGGCCTCCTTTGCCTGTACTGCCCGGCAGACTATATCGTCATCAATGCACAGTTCTCCTTTGGGGATATAGTCATGGGCACCCTCGTAGATAACTCTCCTCACAGCCAGGCGCGGGTTCTCCTCCTTTTGCGGCGGCATAATTATCTCTCCTTTACTTCTCAATGCTCATCTCATGATTTGCTGCCGTTCTCCTGGGCCGGAAAAAGCATGGATTCGGCAAAGACAGAAGTAAAGTCCGGATCTGAACCAAGTTCTACAAATTCCACCTTCCTTGCCGCCTGTTCCGCACGCCGGTACTCGGCAGCCGACAGCAGGGCCAGCTTGGCCCCGGCACCGGCGGCATTGCCAATCATTTTTATCCTGCCTTCAAGTTCAGCCGGAATCAGCCCAATGGCGCAAGCACTGTGCGGGTCCAGGTAGTTGCCAAAAGCTCCCGCCAGCAGTACTTCTTTTATGTCTTCCGCCTGCAGGCCGTAATTTTTCATCAGGATCTTTATTCCCGTAGCCATAGCCCCTTTTGCCAGCTGCAGTTCGCGGATATCCTTTTGAGTAACCAGCACCGGGCGTGAACCGGTGTCGTCAAAGCTGCCTGAAATCAGGAAGGCGGGTTTCTCATTATAGCGGATGAGCCTGTCTTTCAGTTTCTTCCCAACGGGATGCGTCACTTCCTCAGGTTCCATAAAACGGCCGCGCTCATCTATCAGGCCGTTTTCCACCAGACCGGCAACCGTATCCAGGAGTGCCGAGCCGCAAATACCTATGGGTTCTACATTGCCGATTACCGAATACTCAAGATTTCCGCCAAAAGTGACGTGATCAATGGCACCCGTTGCCCCGCGCATACCGCAGGTAATCTGGGCGCCTTCAAAGGCGGGGCCTGCAGCCGTTGAGCAGGCAAGTATCCTGTCCTTGTTGCCCAGGGCAATTTCCCCGTTGGTGCCGATGTCCACCACCAGCCTGATATCTTCACTTTTATCAAAATCGGTCGCCAAGAGGACTGCAGCGGTGTCTGCTCCGACAAAACCGGCTATGTTGGGCAGAACAAAAACTTTTCCGGCCGGGTTTATTTCCAGGTTGAAATCTGACGGATCCCCCTGCAGCGCGTCACTTACCACCGGCACATAAGGAGCCAGAGCCACGCTTTGGGGATTAATGCCGACAAACAAGTGATGCATGCAGGTATTGCCCACTGCGGTAATGGCATAAATATCATTGCGGGATACCCCTGCAGATTTTGTCGCTTCTCCTATCAAAGAATTCAAGGCACCGGTAACTGCACGGTGCAGGTCGTCCAGCCCCCGCGGGTTCTGGGATGCGTAGGTAATACGGGAAATAACATCCGCCCCATACTGGGTCTGCGGGTTGAGGGTAGAAACAACGCTTAATTCCTTTCCCGTATAAAGGTCCACAAGATAACCGACAATCGTAGTTGTCCCTATATCAAATGCTATTCCCAGCAGCCTGCCGCTGGTATCGCCGTTTTCCAGTCCCCTGACTTTATTATTATAATTATAAAAAACGGCAGTCATTTTCGCTCCGGTATTATTCATAAGTCCCGGGATAGCGCGCAAAACCGGCAAACGGATTTTGGCGTTGCGGTATTCATCTCCCTGGGCAGCCAGCCGGTCTTTAATCCTCTGCCAGTCTGTCCGCATATCCCGGACAGTTGCCTTGTCTACTTCCAGATACTTTTTGTTGATATGAGGATCGATGGCGACAGTCCTGTCCAGTCCGGAAAGCAGGATCTGGTGCCCGATTTTTTTGTCAGAGAGAAACTCCACTCTCATGTCGCCTTTGACCCGGGTCAGGCAGGCAAGGCGGATTCCTTCAGCTATTTCTTTTGCCGTCAGGACTCTTTTCTCTTCGTCCAGCGGTTCGCCTGCACCTGTGGAAATCCGTACCTTGCATTTGCCGCATTTGCCCCTGCCGCCGCAGGGGAAGTCAAATTCAATCCCTTCCCTGTTCATCAACTCCTTCAGTGTTGCACCGGTTTCTGCCTCAATTATCAAGTTTTGAGGAAAAATTACCTTGTGTTTGCTCATAATATCACCTTTAGCATGGTATCTGCTAATTATTATTCCCTTTCCTGATTAGTTCCCTGCAGCTTAATAGAGTCGCCGCGGTAATAAGTAATACCCAAACCCATCGGTTTATTTTCCCGGTCAAATAGCTTCTGCTCCACAACCAAGAGGGGGAGCTCGTCATATATATTCAGATAATACTTCATCTCTTCATCAGGCATTTGAGCATAAATTGTAATTTCCTTTTTCAGCGCAAAAACCGGAGTTGTTTTGGAGAGCATTTCAGAAAAGGTAGCATCCTGGAGTTCCTCCTCCAAAATAGGCATCCCGCGCTGATAAATAAGGTATTTAATATCATAAGCAACAGGGTTTCCTTCGGTAAAAAAGAGTCTTTTAATCAAGATCAGGTTTTTTCTTTTAGTAACCTGCAGTTTGTCTACCAGTTTGTCATCGGGCATAATAATATTTACTTCCAGAAGCTGAGATTTGTCAACGATATTGATGGAATTTCGCATTTCATCATAATAAATAATATATTTCGTCAAATCCGGCGCTTTAACGAAATTCCCCTTGCCGGGTATTGAATATATATAACCGTCCCGGGCAAGAATGGCCAGTCCCTTGCGGACGGTCATCCGGCTGGCGCCAAATTCCTTGCAAAGAGTGTTCTCCGAATCAATGGCGTCTCCCGGCTTTAAAACACCGCTGTTAATCTTTTCTTTTATAGATTCGACAATCCGAGTATACACAGGAATAGCCATAACTATCCTTCTCCCCGTTTTGCTGCCTGCATCCACTGCAGACAGATTTTGACACCGTCAAAAGCATCATTGGCATACGCATCTGCACCAATGTAGCGTGAAGTTGCATCTGTCAGGTGGCCGCCGCCAACTATTACCTTGACACTGTCCCGGATTCCGGCTTCCATCAAAGCATCAACCACTTCTTTCATTGCCTCGACAGTATAAGTTAAAATACCGCTCAGCCCCAGAATATCAGGCTTGTTCTCCCTGACTTTCCTGACAAAAACATCTTTGGGCACATCCACACCGACATCGATAACCTCGAAATTGTTTGCCTCCATAAAGCCGCGAAAAATATCCTTGCCTATGTCGTGCAGATCACCGGCGACAGTACCAAGCACAACCCTGCCGATCTTCTTTTGGTCTTTGCTGTAGAACACTTCCTGCATTCCTTTGAGCCCTAAAACACCTTTAAAAATAATACCGGCCATAATCAGATCGGCAATAAAATATGTTTTTTCCTCGTATAATTTCCCGACATTATGCATACCTAAATTGATTGTTTTCAGCAGTTCAACAGGTTCCATACCCTCTCGCAGGGCTTTCTCTGCCAGTTTCAGGACTTCATCCTCTTCCAGTTCCGTGACGGCAGCAATAAGTTTCTCCTTAAGCGCGGAATAAGCCATCTTTAAATTACCTCCGCATCATTTCTCATTCCCAGGGCAGAAGGAAATCAGGGAGCTACACCAAAACCTGCAGCCCCCGAATCCGTTCTCAAACATATTTTATGATGAAGGAAAAATTTATTGTACCCAGCTTTGGCATATTTTTACGCCTTCGGCCGCATTGGTTGTAAAGGCATCGGCACCGATCTGTTCGCAGGCTTCCTTGGTAACCGGGTTGCCACCGATAATTACCTTAACCTCGTCACGCACACCGGCTTCTTTCAGCGCGTCCACAGTCTGTTTCATAGACTCAAGCGCCAGTGTCAGGACACCGCTCATTCCTACTATCTCAGGCTTGACTTCTTTGACTTTTTCTACGAAATTTTCGGGAGGCTGGTCAATTCCCAGGTCGTAAACTTCAAAGCCGGCTGCCTCAGCCATACTCTTAAAAATGTTTTTGCCGATGTCGTGCAGGTCGCCGGCAACCGTACCCAAAACAATTTTGCCGATTGTGGCGGCTTTTTTACCGCCGATGACCGGTTTGAGTGTATTAATGGCATTTGTCAACAATTCTCCGGCAAAAATCAGGTCACCGACAAAGTATTCGCCTTTTTCAAAAAGATCTCCGACAATGGCCATTCCGTTCTGACAGGCAGTCACTGCCTTCTGTGCTTCTTCTTCCGAAGGGCTGGCAGCAACAAAAGCTTCCAACTGCTTAAGTACCTCTTCTTCGTCCAGTTCACCAACAGCCTTGGTTAATGCTTCAAAGTCCAACATACATATCTCCTTTACTTTTTACTGTTATTTTTTTGGTCCGATTTTCCCCTTGCGGTAGGCATTGGAAAAATTCCTGCAATAACGGTCACGGCCCAACAGGGCTTCCGTTGCCAGCAGGGTAGTCATCATATCCCGGTTTAAGGGGTCCATAATGGCCGAATCCATTCCGGCATAAATGGCAAGGGCAAAGAAATGCCGGTTAATTACTCCTCTAAGCGGCATGCCGAAGGAAATGTTGCTTAACCCCGAAGTAACTTTAATGCTCGGGTACATTTCCTTTACTCTTTTCATTGTTTCAATGAATTTCAAAAGCGATTCGTTGTCAGTGGAAAGAGCCATTACCAAAGGGTCGATATGAATCCTTTCGGGAGCAATGTCATATTTGGCAGCTTTCTCAACCAGAATTTTTGTAATTTCAACCCGGGTTTCTACATCTGAGGGAATGCCCCGGTTGTCACAGGTAAGAGCAATAACCTGCCACTCTGTTCCCTGAATCAGCGGGTAAATAACTTCGCATTTATCACCTTCCTCAGAAACTGAATTGATGATTCCGGGTTTTTTTGCGTATTTAAAAACTTTTTCAATAATCCTGGGGTTGGGGCTGTCAATACAAAGCGGCGTTTCTACCGCAGACTGGACGATATCCATCAGCCAAATAAGCGTTTCCTCCTCAACTTCAGGAGATGTGCCGGCACAAACATCAATGTAGTGAGCACCTGCTTCCGCCTGTTTGACCGCCAGGTCGCGTATGAAAGCTTCATCCTTTTCTGCAATGGCTTTACCGACTTTGGGTATTGTCCCGTTAATTTTTTCCCCGATAATAATCATAAAAACTCCTCCTTATCAAACTTTCACTCTTACAGTGCACATAAAAGCAGCAGAATCCTTATGTAGCAATCCCGGCCGGCTGCATCCGGGAGGGCCGGCTCCGCTGTAACATCAGCATGCAGATGTTATTAAAAGCCTTCCCCTTTTTTTTCTCACTCATTCAGCAGGCCACAAAAATTCCGGCACCTGACTATACATGTATTCTATACTCAATATATCATCTGCCGTTGTCACTGTCAATTAGAGGTATGTCCTGCAGGCAAAAAAAACTATGCCGTTATAATTCACTCAAAACACGCAAAATCCTTCCGAACTGCGATTTAGATTAAGAAAGGGCCGGCCGACGAGGGCCAACCCTTTCCAGCGAGATTTCTATTTATTTAAATCAGCAGGAACATGATGAAGGCAAACATGGCTTCTTCATAGCCCTGCATCCTGCCGGCCATGGCTTGCTCTTCATTTTCCGTGATTTCCGGATGTTCAGCCCTGTATTGTTCCCACGTCTTATAATACTTGGTTTTTAATTCCACTCTTGACCCTCCTTTTTAATAGTCGGCATTCTGCGCGACATATTCCAATACGGCCTTCAAGTTTTCGGGCTTGGCAGTGTCAAATGTCAGAGGAGCCTTGTCAAAGTTAAAGAAGTACCTGCCGCCGGGAGCCAGAATATCCAGGATCTCCTTGGCCTTGTCAACACACTGCTCGACAGTCCCTGTCTTCAGCATGGTAACAGGATAGAAGCCGGTGATTATATGCTTTTTACCGACTTTCTCCTTGGCCAGTTTCGGATCGCCAAGCTCAAACCACATAATTGTGTTTTCCGGCAGATCATTCAGATGGTCAAGATAACGCATCATATCCTGTTCAACAAACAACAGTACGTGCAGACCCGCTTTGACAAAGGTTTCCACCATTTCCTTAAATGTAGGATAGTAGAAGCGCTCGAAATCGGATGTTCTCATAAACGGCCCCATATGCAGGGGTATAAATACCGCGGTATTGGGAGGCGGAGGACCAGCAGGCAGACCCATTTTTATCACCAGCGGTGTCACCGCTTTAACCGCAGCCTCCACTTTTTCCGGATTTCTGCGGATATCCAGCATCATGTTTCTAAAGCCACGCAGCTGGTCGGCCACAAAATCGAAAGGAGCGGAAGGCGCAGCCGAAAACAGGTTGACATTGGCAAGTCCGTATTTCGCACTCAACTTGGCAGTAACGGCGCCAATGTTGCCAAATTCATCATTAAATATTTTGAAAGCCTTGGCAAGTACTATTGAGCGGGTTACCGGATCCGTATCTAAGTTGGCATAAATCCTCGGCAGCACCTTTTCCATGATGCAATCATACGGTGATTCAATAAACTCATCGTATTCCTCTTCAAGGAGTCCGACAACCTCAGGGTGCTGCATAAAGCCATTGGAACCCTGCATCCAGTTCTTGGCACCAAGGGTTTTGTAAAGTGCCGGGAAACGCAGGTAGTTCATGGGGAAAAGGTCCGTATAAAAGTCCCTGCAGATTATATCGCTGATCTTCTCAAAATTCTCCATATGCCAGAAGGCTTCAAACAAACTGTTGCCGGTATACTCAACGGCATACTCATAAGTAATGGTAGGACAGACCGGAACTCTCTTCGGTACGCGTCCCGCCATGACATCAGCAAGTAATTGCGTCCTTTCCTCAGCCAATGCTTTTACGTCGCTCATTATTTCACCCACCCTTGACATATTTTTACACCTTCGGCCGCATTTGTGGTAAATGCGTCCGCACCAATCTGTTCACAGGCTTCCTTAGTTACAGGGTTCCCACCAATAATAACTTTAATACTATCACGCAATCCCGCATCACGCAGGGCATCTACCGTAAGTTTCATTGACTCCAGAGCCAGTGTCAGAACACCGCTCATCCCCACTATCTCGGGCTTAACCTCTTTAACCTTTTCCACAAAATTCCCGGGCGGCTGGTCAATTCCCAGGTCGTGAACCTCAAAACCTGCTGCCTCAGCCATGCTCTTAAAAATATTTTTCCCGATGTCGTGCAGGTCGCCGGCCACGGTACCCAGTACAATTGTGCCGATTTTTTCCGAAGTTGCGCCTCCGAGGTAGGGCTTTAAAATTTCGACAGCATTTGTTAACAGCTCGCCGGCAAAAATCAAGTCACCGACAAAGTATTCCCCCTGTTCAAACAGTTCACCCACAATGCCCATACCGCTCTGGCAAGCGGCTACGGCTTTTTGCGCCTCTTCCGGCGAGGGATTGGTTGCCGCAAATTCCTGCAGCTGTTTAATCACGCTGTCTTCATCCAGGTCACCGACTGCCTTTGTTAACAAGTCAGTGTCTAACATGTGCAGACCTCCTTTTTATTTATATGTCTTAGTATATCAAAGTCTGATAATTGTGTAAATATTATATAATGACTGGAGATTCCTTTGGATGATAGATTATCCATAATAAGAAATTTCAGCCTCCGATGTCTGATTTCAGCAGTTATCACCCCTTCCCCCGCTGCTTTTCATCAGACAAAAATTTTGATCAGTCTTTTTATTGCTTCTTCTATTTCTTCCGGAGTTTTTGCGCCAAAGACCTCTTTAGCAATTTTTTCCAAAACCTCACGGTTATTGTTTCCCATGCTGTCGGAACCTCCCTTATTTGTAAACTGCGTATTCGCGGACAAATTCATTTACTGCCCGCAGGTTTTCAGGATTGCCGTCCGTTGCTGAAATCATTGACTTGTTGGTTGAAAAGGCGAACCCGCCGCCCGGGGCCAGGTCATCAATCAGCCCTTTGACGATGTCAAGACACTCCTGTTTGGAAGAGTAATACAAGGCCTGCGTGCTGATACCGCCCTGTATGGCCATGATATGCCCAAGCTTCTTCTTGAAAAGGCGGATATCGTCGTCTTCAACAACGGCTACTATTTTGTTTTTCGGCAATTCCTGCAGGTAATCAAACAAATGCTCGTATTTTCTTTCAAAGGCACATTTGACGTTCAGACCTTTTTCCACCAGAGCATCAATTAGCACTTTAAAAGAAGGCCAGTAGACTTTTTCAAAATCCCTGGGGTTTAAAAATGTAGGAATGTGCATCGGTATCAGCACTGATTTGCCGGGAGAAGGTTCAACACCGGCTACGGAATCCAGGCTGTACCGGACCAGGGCCATACCGGCCTCCCTTACCATTTCCGGCCTGCGTTTGATATCCTGCATAATACCCCTGAAATCCCGCAGGTAGTCGAGGATAAAATCAACGGGAGCTATCAAAAGCCCGCCAACGGTGTTAAAAAGCCCGAATTCCCCTTCGGCAATTTCATCATGAATCCGTGTCTTTTCCGCCATCCTTTCCTGTATTTCAAGAATTTTCCGGATGCCGTCATATTTTTCCTGAAAGCTTTTTTCGGGGGCAAACAGTTTGTACCTTCTGGGCAGGATTTTTGTTAACAGGAACTCGTAGGGGTCTTTGATTAATTCAGGATATTCTTCCGGTTCCATAACCATGATGGCACCGGGATTTGTCTGGTGCAGCCCTTCCTCAGTAAAAGTAAAGGTCCCGCCGCCGGCAACGGCAAATATGTCGGGATGGAAAGCCACCACAGGACCGATATCAATAATATCCCAGTAAAAGTCAGTATAAATTGCCCTGCTGACTTCTTTGACGACTTCATTGCTTCTGATGCCGTCAATGGGCTTGTATCCCTTGTAATAATATGCCCAGGTTGAGCAGGAGCTGACAATGGGAACCCTTTCCGGCTCGCGGTTGTTGATAACATCATCCATAAGCTTCATTCGTTCTGCGCGCAATTCTTCCGCTGTTGTCATTTTCTCACTCCTTCTTTTGGTGAATTGAATATTGGAACCTGGAGAACTGCCTATATCAACAGGTACATCAGGTACTGGAACAATATTTCCTCAAGGTTCTGCAGCTTCTCTTTGCCATGCTCGGAAACAGCAGGGTTCCGTGCCTTGAATTCTTCCCAGACGGTAAAATATTTGCTTTCAAAGCTGCGCCGCGGTTCCGCTTTGTAATCGGCCGGGTTAAACTCCAGGCCGTGCACTTCTCCCGGGTTGCTGTAAACGGCATTGTCCCGTACATATTCAACTACTGCCCTGTAGTTTTCAATATTAATGTCCTGCGCATTCAAAGGCTGCTTGTCAAACTGGAAAATATACTTGCCGCCGGGAGCCAGAACATCAATTATTTCTTTGGCTTTGTCCAGGCATTTCTCCTTGCTTTCCCTGGCCAGCATGGTCATCGGGTACAGGCCGGTAATAATATGCTTTTTACCCAGCTTATCCTTTATCTGCCTGAGATCACCGTACTCAAATATCATTACTGTATTGGTCGGCAATTCATACAGGTAATCCAGATAACGGGTCCAGTCATCCTCGCAGAAAATTTGCGTCCTTACACCCAGGGACGCATACTCATCCACCAGGCGCTTAAAAGTAGGCCACCACAGCCTGGCAAAATCTTTTTCCCGCATAAAAGTAGGCATATGCAGGGGAAACATGACAGGTGCATAAATGGAAGGATTGGCAGGCAGGCCCTGCTTAAAGACAATGGGATAAAGGGCTTCGCAGGCTGCCGCCACTTTTTCCGGCATTCTTCTGATATCCATGCTGATGCCCTTAAACCCCCGCAGCTGGTCGGCCAAAAAGTCAAAGGGGGCGCTGGTAAAACCGCCAAAACTGCCGCCTATGGTACTGTAGCCGTATTTTTCCGTCAGCATGCCGATAATAGGAGCTGCAGCTCCCATGTCCTCCCTGTAGGCCAGGTAGCTTTTAGTCAGAGTAAGCGCCATTTTTACCGGGTCTTTCAGGTCTAAAGCTTTGTACTGCCTGGGGATAACCCTCTCAAGCAGACAGTCGTAAGGCTTCTCAATCAGGTAGTCGTAGTCTTCCGGCAGCATGCCGGTAACTTCGGGATGCTGGATAAAGCCGTTGGAACCCATGACAAAGGATTGGGAATCCAATATCTGGTAAAAAGAAGGGAAGCGCATGGAGCCAAAAAAGGGACAGGTATCGGAAAAAATCAATTCACAAAGCCTGTCAGCCGCTTCGGCCACAATTTCCGGCTGCCACTGGGCTTGCACTAGATCAAGTCCTCCGAACTGTGCCACTGCCTCGAAAGGGATGGAGATACTAATCGGTACACGCTTGGGAATCTTGCTGTTATGTACAGCCCGAAAAAGCTCGTTTCTTTCCTGCTGCAAAGCAGCAACATCTGACATCGTCTCACCCCCTTATTTGAGAAGTGTACCGCCGGCATAAGCAAAAGTGCGGGCATACAATAGTTTTTCGCTATGCCAAAGGTCAAATCCTTCATAACCGGAAAATAGAAAAATACCCTGTCACCAGTAGTTAAAATTCATGAATCAGACTGCCGTATCTGCCGCATACTAGAGGAAAGGAGGGATTAGATGGACAAAAAGCAGGCTGAAGAAATTTTGCAAAGCGGGCAGCAGGTAGAGGTACAGTATCAGGATGTCCCTGTCTGGATAGAAAATATACAAGGTTCAATGGCCGATGTTAAAGTAATTGGCACAGGAAAGCACATGACCGTACCGCTGGCTGAACTGGAAAATACGGGCCGGCCTGTTGACCCGGACAATATTTACGGACTATAGTTAAAAATCAGAGCCGCCCCGGCTGTACCAGCCGGGGCGGCTTTCCTATGTTGTAGGGAGGTATGATGTTATTATTTTGCGGCATTATACATGCGCAGCATGGTAAGAATTGCCTGATAGCCGGTATACGGAGCCCTGGGCGAGAAGTTGCCGCCGCCGGTGCCCGTCATTATTCCAAGGGCAGCCATATCTCCGACTGCATCGGCAGCCCACGGGGATATGGAGGAGGCATCGTTAAAGGATACCCTTGTTGAAGGAATCTGCACATTGAGATGCTCCGCAATCCGGCCGAGAATTGTTGCCGCCTCTTCTCGCGTAAGTATTTTGTCAGGTGCAAATCTGTTGTCGCTCACACCTTTGATTATGCCCAGCTTATACAGCGTAAAAACTTTATAACTGACATAAGCAGTATAGTCTGTGAAGGGATCCATGTCTGTCGGGAAAACCGGTGCGATAATTTCGGTTCCCGCGACCCGGTGCAGCAGCTCATATGCCAGCCTGCAGAAATCTTCGCGGGTAATCCCATCCGCATAATTTTCCAGTCCCACAGGTACAAGCCCAAGCTTTTTGGCGGCAAGGACATCCTGCCATTTAGTATTTTTAATGCCGCACAGCTCGCGGATGACAACGGAAAGCTCCGTGTTGTCCAAATACCATCCCCTGTACGGGTCATACTGGTCGGCAACGGCTAAAAAGAGCTCCGCTCCCGCACCCTTGGCATAAAACGGTACAAGCTGGTTGCTGTGCCAGGGGATGCCATATGTTGTTCCTACATGGAAATACATGGTCGGCATTACGCCCTTGCCGTTGTTGACAACCGGGGAAAGAATTCCTTCAGCACCCGAAAGGAGTCCGGTTTCATGGTCGGCTGTAACAATCAGCAGTGTTTCGTCCCAGCTGCTGTTTGCTTCAACCCAGTCAATAACAGCCTGAACAGTGTTGTAGAAGTCTTCCTGCTCTTCAATCAGGCGGCCCGGCTGGTTGTAGTGCCCCGCCCAGTCCTGAGCCCCGCCTTCAACCATCAGGAAAAAGCCGTTCGGATTCTTGCTCAAAACCCGCAGTGCACCCTTGGTCATTGTCTCCAGGGTCGGCACTCCCGTGTTAAACGGCGTTGTATATGCCGGCTTGGACCAGTCATCTACCACCCGCAGGCACTGCAGTGTCTGGTAGACCTGGGCGACGCCGAGCACCCTGTCCGGAACGGGTCCTGCAAGCAGCGCTTCAAACTGTTCCTTTGTCTCAATAAATGTCCAGGGATCCGGGCTCCCGTCACCGTTGGCATCGGCACCCATAATTTCACCGTCTGCCATATCAATCCAAAGGTCCTCGGGAATGTAGCCATAATTCGGCTCCTCAACCAGGGTATTGTCATCATTGTAAAGCGGATGCCCGCAGCCCAAAATAACATCTGCAGCGCTGCTGAGAATCATTTCACGGGCAATGTCGGCATAGGCGCTGCGCTTGGCGTTGTGGGCCACAAAGCCTGCCGGCGTGGCGTGGGTAATGGGCACAGAGGTTACAACGCCCGTTGACTTGCCTATCTCTTCAAAATCTTCCGACATATGCCGGAGCAACCTGCCGTCCGGCGCCACGGCAATTGACGGGTTGGCACACTTTTCACCGGTGGACAAGGCAGTGGCGGCGGCAGACGATTCTGTCACATTAGTACACCACTCGTCAAATCTGCCGTAAAGGGTCGGGCTGTACACCTGCGCCGCATCGTCCCCGGGGCCCGGGTCGTCGCCGAGTGAATTTGTGCTCATGGCCAGTTGAACCGGAAAGTCGCCAAAGGGATTGGCGCCTGCCTTGCCGTACAGGTAGTAGTCGGCTGCCAGGACCTGGTTGAAGCCCATACCGTCGCCGACCATGATGATTATGTTCTTAGGTGCTCCGGTCGCCGCTTGGGCCGGAGTAATAAAAACTACCGTTAAACTTAAAAGCAAAACAGCCGTAATCAGAATTTTTTTAATTTTTTTCAAATCCGCTCCCCCTTTATTAAATTAGCATTGCAGGCCTAAGGCCATAAATATGCTAAGCATTTCAATAATAACACTGCGGGGAGACCGCGGTAATGCTTCGCAAGTATTATTTTTTTGCCCTTAACTGTGCTGCCGGCTCAGTCCAGGGTTGATTTTGGACTGTTTGTATATTATACTGGCTTTGCCATCCATAATTTTACTGCTAATCCGGCTGGGAGAGATGACCTGTGAAACTGAACATCGGTATAATTGCCGAGGCGCTCACACCGTCTCTGCAGTACATCTGCGGCACACCGGAGCACAGGCTGCTTTTAAGCGATGTCCGTTTTCTTCTTCCTGAGAAGAAACCGTATCAAAGGGACATGCTGTATTTTACCGAATGGTCTAAACTAAAGACCATGGAAACCGATCTTCCCCCCTACCTTGTCTGCGTCGGCGGCGGCGCTGAAGCTTTGAGATTATTCCGGCGCGCCGGCTTGACGGGTATTATTATGGATGAGGAAGACCCGCTGGTTGTTTTTAGCGCCATCCAAAGCATTTTCCATAAATATAACCAGATGGAAAGCAATCTTCTTGCGGCCTTGCGGGCAAAAGCAACGACGCGGGAAATCATGAACCTGTGTGCGGATATTTTCCAAAACCATGTCATTCTTTACGACACGGACCGCAACCTGATTGATTACAGCACCCGCTTCGCCCCGGACCCTGAAGAGCCCTATTGGAAGGAAACCCTTGAGACGGGCCGGCGGTCAGAGAAGCTCATGGCAGAAGTCCGGAAACACGGCACCAACCTGCAAGCTATCAGGACGAAATACTCCGACTATGTTGATCTCGGCCCCGGTCTTCCGAAGCTTATTATGTACCATCTTTTTGAAAACGGGGAACGCCTGTCGACACTGACGATTTCTGAAACGAACAAGCCCCTGTCCACCTGCCACCTTCAGTTGCTTGACTACATTGCGGAACTGCTTTCCCCAAGCTTGCTTGCCATTAGTACCACCTCTCACGGAAGTCTTAAAGGCCTGCGCGACATACTCACTTCTCTACTGGACAGAGAGCCCGTTGACCCCCTTTTGCTGTCGCGCCTCCTTTCAACGGCGGGCTGGAGTGCAGGCGATGACTTTATTCTCCTGCTCATCAGATTCCCCAAAGCAGCCGTAACCTCCGAGATGCTTGCAAGGTACCGGCATATCTATGAACGGATATTCCCTGACTCCGTTGCACTTGTGTATATCGATTCTCTCGTACTGCTGGTACATAACGATACAGCCGAAATTATGTCCAAATACCTGCCCCGGCTGGAAAACCAGCTTGTCCAGCACAAAGCACGCTGCGGGCTAAGCTTCCCTTTTAAAGGTGTGTTCCAGCTCGATGCACAGTATAAAAACGCCGAAATAGCGCTGCGCTCAAACGCTGCGGGCGGGAACATCCGCTTGCTGAGTCAAGCCATAACTGAGCATATTATCGGTCAGATTGCTTCGGAAACGCCGCTTTTCCCGCTCTGCCACCGTGAAGCGGTCCGCCTTTACGAGTATGATATGGAAAACGGGACCGACTTGCTTTTGACTCTGGAAACCTATCTCAGACAGAATAAAAGCCTGAAGGCAGCTGCAGCAGAACTATTTATCCACCGCAGCACGATGACCTACAGGCTTGGCTGCATTAAAAAGCTCGTTAATATGAACCTTGAAAATGCCGACGAGCGCCTGCACATTTTACTTTCGTGCATAGTCCTCAGGACGCTCGGCAGGATGAAGCAGGCCGCACAGCCTGTGCGCAGTATACAGCGCCAGCGGCTTGCCCGCTTTAAAGCGCGAAAGCCTTTCTCTTCCCGGGGAAAAATGGTATAATAGAACACAGCACACAAGAGGGAGAATAAAATGTCTGCACAACCGACAAAACGCCAGCTACAGGCGCAAAAAACACAGGATAAAATATATAATGTCGCCGTCAGCCTGATGCAGAAAAAAGGCTTTGACAATATCACCATTGAAGAAATCTGCAAAAAAGCCGGCGTATCCATTGGTTCTTTCTACAACTGTTTCAAATCAAAATATGATGTTCTGCACGCCATTTTCGGAGAAGCGGACAATTACTTTCTCAATACCGTTACCGGCCGGCTGCAGACAAAAGATAATGCCCACGATAAAATTCTGCTTTTTTTCCGGCATTACGGGCATTACAACACCTCCTGCGGCGTGGATTTTGTCAAACATCTGTTTAATACGCAAAACAAAATGTTTGTTGCCAAAGGCAGGAACATGCAAAGTGTCCTGCAGCAGGTAATTATCGCCGGACAAAAAAGGAAAGAGATCCGTGCTGACATGAAGGCGGAAGAAATTGTCCGCTGTCTTTTTATTGCCGCCCGGGGGGTTGTGCATGACTGGTGCCAGCATGACGGCTCATACAACCTCAGCGATTATTTGGTAAATTATATGGAATTGCTGCTTGCCGGAATTCTTACCGGAAATTCCTAATATTTTACAGTAAACTGCCCGCACTCAATGTGCGGGTTTTTTATTGCACTGTAAATACACAGGTCCGGCTAATCCTGCCGCTCTATTTTCTTTAATTTTTTCACGGCAGGCCCGGTTATGATATCGCCCTCGCAGGTAAATCTGGAGCCGTGGCAGGGGCAGTCCCATGACCTTTCCGCCACATTCCAGGAAAGTTCACATCCCAGATGGGTGCAGGTGGTATCAACAAGATGCAATGTGCCCTCTTCGTCACGGAAAGCCCCGGTTTTTTGACCGTTTAGCATAATTACCTTGCCTTCACCGGGCTTTATTTCAATATTGTCGTCAGCCTGATTAAGCTTGCCCTTTATCAGTTCGGCGGCAACATTCAAGTTTTCCACTACAAATGTCTTTGCCGATGCTGCAACAGTCTGGCGTGAAGGATTGTAAACATACTGCCAGGGGCTTTCATTTTTTATGATTAAATCCCGGACTATCATGGCTGAGGCCATGCTGTTGGTCATTCCCCATTTCCCAAAACCGGTCACTAAAAACAAGTTCGGCGTCGACGGCAGGAAATGCCCGACATAGGGCACACCGTCCAGGGTCATGCAATCCTGTGTTGACCAGCGGTAACATACTTCAGCACCGGAAAATGTCCCGGCTGCATAATCCGCAAGAACAGCATAGTGCTTGCGTGTATCTTCTCCCTGCCCTGTTTTGTGATGTTCCCCGCCCACCAGCACCAGTTCCCCTTCTTCCGCAGGCTGAAAACGGAAGGAACGGCCGGGTTCTTCAGCCGTGATATACATGCCGCCGGGGTAGGGCTCCGGTGTTTTAACTGCTACAACATAGGAACGTTCAGTATAAATCCTGGAAAAGTATAAACCTGCCTTGTTGTAACAGGGATACTGCGTGGCAATAACAACCTTTTGCGCCTTTACCCTTCTACCGTCCGCCGTTTTCAAAACAAAGCTCTCTTTTTTATCTTCATCATCAATATCCACAATCCGGCTCTGCTCAAAAACATAGCTGCCCCGGCCGGGAATTTTAGCAGCCAAAGTCAGCACGTACTTCAGCGGGTGAAACTGGGCCTGCCCCTCATAGCAAAGTGCCGCTTTGCAGTCAAGAGGAAGGTCGATTTTGTCTATAACAGACGCCCGGATGCCTAAGGAAGAAGCAAGTTTTGCCTCCTCCTCCAGCTTTTTTATATAGCCGTCCCGCTTTGTATACACATAGGCATTCTGCCGAGAAAAGTCGCAGCCAATTTGCAGCCGGTTAACAAGCTCCTCGATTTCCCGGATTGCCGTTTCATTGGCATCGGCATACTGCTCTGCCGCCTCCGTACCCATGGCCTGCTTGATCTTGCTGTAAATGAGCTGGTGCTGTGAGGTTATTTTCGCCGTAGTATGCCCCGTAGCACCTCCGGCAAGGCGGTCCGCTTCAATAACGGCAACGGAAAGACCGGCTTCTTTCAGCAAATAGCCGCAGGTTATTCCGGCAATCCCGCCGCCGATTATACCCACATCTACGGCAACCTCTTCCTCCAGCGCGGGATAATCGCCGGGTCTTGCAGTTGCCAGCCAGTAAGATTGCGGCGGGCCAGTAAAACGTTCCTCATGAACTTCGCTCATGATTATTCTCTCCTTTCAGGATGCAATTTTCCATAAAGCTTAATTTTAATTATTAGTCTGTCCGCCACTATACACTGAATATGTAAAATTAAGTTCTGGCTTTATCTGCATGAAGTTCCCGTATTTTGCAGGCAAAAAAAAAGAGGCGGTCCGCCTCCTTCTCCCGGCTGTTTCCGGCCGGTGTCTCTCTAGATCTTTGTGCGCAAACCGCGGTGGTCGATAATAAACATCAGTATTATCAGACCCAGGGCCGCATTAATGTAAACGTCCTTTAAATCAAAGGTGAAAAACCCCCGCAGCAGGATATAATCCAGGCTTCCGTTCCAGAAAACCTTGTCAATTAAGGAGCAGACTCCTCCGGACAACAATAAAACAAAGGCCGCATTGATCAAAAAAGAACTTCCAAACCTATTTTTAATATAAATATAGCCGGCTAAAACAATAATAATCACCAAGATAACGACGGCAATATGGACCGTTCTGCCGAGGCCCAACTGCAGCATTGAATTAATCCAGGAATAATCCCGGTTAAAAAGAGGCCTGAAAAAGACAAAAGATGCTATAAGCGGGGTATTTGCCTCCAGAAAAAAGCGGTTAACAACAATTTTTATCCCCTGTTCAAGGGCAATCAGCAAAATTACAGCCACGGCGAGAATTATATTATGCTTTTTCATATCTTTCCTTTCGCCCTGTTTTATTAAACAAAAGGCCTCCCTCGCGGAGGCCTTGCTTTAGAGCATTTTTTTTATTTGAGCACAAATGCCGGCCCCGTCGTAGCCATAGTAGGCATACAGGTCTTCGGGATCGCCAAGTTCAGCAAAAACATCGGGTATTCCCAGCCGCTTAAACTTGCAGGGTATCCCGGACTCCAGCACTGCTTCCGCCACGGCGGCACCCAGCCCGCCAATGATATTATGGTCTTCCACGGTAATAATGAGGCCCGTTTCCCTGGCTGCCTTCTCCAAAGTTTCCGTATCGAGCGGTTTTATGGTATGCATATCGATGACCCGGACACTTATTCCCTCTTTTTCCAGCCGCTGGGCCGCCACCAGTCCGTTATAAACCCCGATGCCGGCTCCCACTATGGTGGCATCACTGCCTTCCTTGGCAATTATAGCTTTGCCTATCCGGTAATCATAATCATCAGTGCTGTAAACAAGCGGCTCTTCGCCCCTGGCTACCCGGATATACATGGGCCCGGGGTAGGTCAGGGAAGCTTCAATCAGTTTTACACACTGGTTGGCATCGGCCGGCGCTACCATGGTCATATTGGGAATAGAACGCATGATGGCGTAGTCACAGACGGTATAGTGGGTCGGCCCTCCCCCCGAGGTTAGGCCGCCGTGGGTGCCGATAACCCTGACCGGCACATCATTATAAGCCATGTCAGTATGAATCTGGTCGGTAGCCCGGACAGACAAAAAAGGCCCGAAAGCATTGACAAAGGGTATTTTCCCGCACAAAGCCAGCCCCGCGGCAATGCCGATGGCATTGGGTTCTGCTATTCCAACTTCTATAAACTGTTCGGGATAGCGTTTGCGGAATTCATCCTGCTTGCTGCCCTTGGGCGCACCATCGGCACAGATGTAAACAATATCTTTATTTGTTTCAGCAAGCTCCAGCAGTTTAAGCATAAACAGATCCCTGGCCGAAGCCTTGGAAAGCATTTCGGCAAAATCCCATGTAATTCTGTCTGGCATTGCCCTACCTCCTGACCTTTCTGGATTGCTCAATTAATCTCAGGCATTCATCCTTTTTTTCAGCGCTGAGGCCGCCCGCATGCCATTTCGGTTCATTTTCCATAAAGGCTACTCCTTTGCCCTTTACGGTATTCAGGATAATACAAATGGGCCTGCGCGGCGTTACCGGATCAACGGGCGGCAGGGACCCGAGCACATCCACAATCTGCTCCATGTCATTGCCGTCCTCAACATTAATAACATCCCAGCCGAATGCTTCCCATTTGTCTGCCAGCGGCTCCAGCCTGACCGTCTCTTCAGTCCAGCCGTTGCCCTGAATTTTGTTCCTGTCCACGATGGCAACCAGGTTGCCGAACCGGTGGTGGCCGGCAAACATTATGGCTTCCCAGTTGGAGCCTTCGTTTAATTCCCCGTCGCCGGTAATGCAGTAAACACGCCAATTAGCCCTGTCCATCCGGCCGCTGAAGGCAAAGCCCACAGCCAGGGACAGGCCGTGGCCCAGGGAACCTGTAGAAGCCTCAAAACCCTCAATATATTTACGGTTGGGGTGCTGGCCGAATCTACCGCCAATCCGGTTATAGCCGTTATAAAGTTCCTCCTTGGTGTACATCCCCAAATCGGCAAAAATATTGTAAAACAAGCAGCCGCAATGCCCTTTACTGAGAATCAGGCGGTCCCGGTCGGGGTCCTTTGGATTCTGCGGATCAAAACGCAAAAAGTGATAATAAAGTGCTACCGCTACATCGCACAGGGAAAGAGAACCGCCCAGGTGGGCATGTCCTATGGCATAGGTCATTTCAATTAACTGCTTGCGGATGTCAACGGCTTTTTCTTCCAGTCTGGCAACCAATTCCAAATCAGGCTTTCCCATTTTCCGCCCTCCGTTTTCCCGTGCCCAAAACAGGCACTTATTTGTTAATCTTAATTTCGGCAGACACAGCCGTTATTCCTTTCTTGTCTTCTCAGACAAAACCCGGTAAATACTCTCTCTTCCGCTTTCTTTTTTTCATCACAATCATATCATAAAAGGCTTCCAGGCGGGTAATAAAACCGGTTTTTTCGGTATGTGTATCAAAGCTGAGAAAAAGGATGGGAATTTGATAGTCGCGGCTGATGTTCTGCAAAACGGGCATGGCGTCTACTTCCGGGGTACAGCCGAATGACTTGACATGTATGATGCCGTCATAACCCATTTTGGCCATCCTCAAAGCCCTGCTGATAGTGGCCATGCTGGTAGCTCCCATGGCATAACTGGTATATGGCTTGACTTTTTCTTTTATTTCTTTAGGCGCATGCAGCAGCGTATTCGTAACATTCAGCCAGCGGTCTACAACAATACCCTTGGCAGCCAGTTCTTTCTCAATAAAATGATTGCTGAAGGGTTCCATAATTGTATAGTACTCACCCACAATGCCGACACGCAGTGGGTTTGGCGGGCTTTGGACCTCAATATCCTGAAAGCGCTTTTTATAGTCCCTGTACAGGATATCCAGATCCCTGCGGCTGCGCACATTCCGCAAATCCCGCAAAAACTCCCGGTGTGTTTTTTCAAACAAATCTTGGTCTGCCGCAAATCCCACGTTCTTGCGGATATAATCCTCCACTTTATCCATACATTCCACCATTCTCACAGCCAGGGGCAGAACCCGGGCAATTCGCCCAAGGGATGCCTGCGGGTTAAACTGTTTCAGCCGCAGGTAAACGGAAAGGGGGTCCAGTTTTTTCATGCCGGCAAGATTGATAAAATTTACTTTATAGCCCAGATCGGCTAAAATCAGTTCCTGCAATTCCCCGTAATAATCCAGCCGGCAAGATCCGGCTACCTGAACAAGCGTGTCGGCTCCCGCTTCAATAGCTTCTATGAAGTTCCCCAACGTGTATTTAAAAGGAGCACAAACAAACTCCGGACTGTGGCGGCTGCCTATCTCCAGTGTTTTGCTGCTGATTGGCGGTGGAACAATGTATTCAATATCAAAACCCAGAGTAAACAGGACAGAGAGCGGAATGTGGTAATTGCCCAGATGCGGTAAACTGACTTTACACACAGCCATAATCCCGAGCCTCCTGAAAGCGAATGATATCAAGGAAGCTTTCCAGGCGCGTCTCAATTCCCGCCATGCCCCGGTGCCCGTCCATAATTAACGTCAGAACCGGCTTGTCCTTTATCTTTCTGGTCAGCATTTCATTGACCAAAGAATCAGGCCCGCAGGGAAAGGCGCTTAAAAGAATGATCCCGTCAACATGCCGTCGGTAGATGGCTACGGAACCTACCAGCTCCTTGCTCAACGCCCAGGGCAGGGTCTCGCTTAATGAAGATGCCCTGGCCACTGCTTCCTTCTTCGGCGCTATGTCAGCAATAATGGGCAGTGCCCCCATTTCCCGCAGCCGGTTAAGAATGGGTTCGCCGATGAATTTGTCGCAGACATTGTAGCGGTGCGCCACCACTAAAATCTTCATCCCGTTGCGGCTAAGCAGCCTCTCCTGCTGTTCCAACTCTTCCCTTTGGGCTTTTTTTTGGGCCTGCTTTGCCGCCAGGTAAGCCAGGATGCTTTCGGCATTTTTCCGTCCCAGTGCCTTGCTCAGGCGGATAAAGGCCGCCATTTCTCCGTCTGCCGTCCTGGGCTCAATATTGCAGCATAAAAGTCTTGCGCGCCGTTTGCGAAATGTATTGGCCACCACATCATAAATAGCCTGGTATTTGCTGCAAACCGTGCCTGCGCCGTATCTTGAAATGCGGGGAATAAGAAGATAATCGCATTTATCCAGCAGCCAGGCCACATGTCCCAGGTAAATTTTGGACGATAGGCAGGCTTCGTCAATGGCATGCATTGATCCCGCTCTCACGAGATCGTTTTGCGTTTCAGGGCTTAATATAAATTCAATTCCAAGCTCCCTAAAGAAAGTCTCCCACAACTCCTTGTACCTGTAATATAAAAAAGCTCTCGGAATCCCAATCTTCACCGCCAATACCTCCTTTTGAGGGTACCGGTTGATAAGAAGCCGGCAAATCCATGGCTTTTCGCAAGTCCAAAGGCCGCTTTGGCAATTTATTACACAAATGCGGATTGCCTTAAGAGTATATCAATGATAACATGAATAACGAAGAATGTTCAGCGCAAAAAAGCTCAAAGAAGGTGATGGAATTTGGCCAGGGCACTGCTTGTCATTGACATGTTAAGGGATTTTTTGGATGAAGACGGCGCTTTAAGCATCGGGGATGCAAGACAAATTATTCGCAACGTAGCCAAGAGGACAGAAGAATGGCGTTCCAGCGGAAATCCTGTTATCTACATTCTGGACAGACACCTGCCTGATGATGCGGAATTTAAAATGTTCCCGCCTCACTGCCTGGCGGGAGAGCGGGGCGGAGAGGTTGTGGATGAACTGGCCCCGCGGGAAGGAGACATCAGAATCTACAAGCGGCGTTACAGCGCTTTTTTCGGCACCGATTTGGATCTGACCCTCAGGGAGCTTGGAGTAACCGAAGTGGAACTGGCCGGCGTCTGCACCCAAATCTGTGTCCTTTACACGGCTGCCGATGCCAGCATGTTAAATTACGAGGTGACGGTAAGGAGAGAATGTGTGGCTTCCTTTGACGAAAAGGCCCATGAATTTGCCCTGCAGGAAATGGAAAAAACCCTTGGGGTAAAAGTGCTCTAAACTAGATGGTCCATTGGCCATGAATTATTCCTACCAGATACCATTGTCCTTCATCCTGTTCAAATACCAAGCGTAAGCTACGCCAATCCATACCGTCATTTCCGGGTTCAAACCCGGTGAAATGGAACTCTATAAAAGTACCGTCCGGGTAGGCGGCGGATACATTGTCAACGGTGTTTCCGGAACCGATTGGTGTATTGTTGCCTATCAGGTGTGGATTAATGAAATCCTCATCATAAACAAATTTGTCATAATAATCATTGAAGGTTAAATCTATGGGTTCCCCAATGCCATCGTAGATACCCCAAGTATAGATTGTAGTATCCCGGTCCAGCCCTGCAACCTGTTGGGCGTCAAAAACTTTGTCATTCTGTACATCTACATAAAAATAGGGGCTGAATCGCAGCCCTTTTTCCGGGTGGACCAGATTTGCCAACCCGGCCATGTTCTTATTCTTTAGTAATTCCATGGCATTTAAGGCTGTGATCAGTACGTTTGGAGAGACACCGGTCCGGCTGCTTAACTGTTCGGTCAGTTCCTGATTCTTTTCTGTCAGTTCTTTAATTTGACCGTTCAAGGTTTCTATTTGTGCTTTTAATTCCTCCGTGGAATGGGAGTTTTGTCCCGGCGCACAGGCTGTTATGGCAAAAGCGGCAATGACTGCAAGACTGAGCACAATTTTAAATTTGTTTTTCATAAATATCCTCCTGAATATTTCTATCTCATGCATCTAACTATACTACCCGGATTTCCGCAGGTAATGCATTGCAGCCAGTCTGTGATATCATGGTGTCTTCGTAAAAGGGAGAGATCAGTTAAACCGCGGTTCCATTAATCGTAGAAGTCAAGATAATGATAGCGCCTGCCGTCTTTTTTCCAACCCAGGACGGCATCCAGGCAGACATTTTCCCCCGCTTTAAAGATGGATTTTTCCACGTCCTGGAAGTATTTGCGCAGCTGTTTAATGAGTTCCTTGACTTCATAACGCTTATTCCCGGTTCTCCGGGCAGTTACCGTACAGGCACAGTTAATGGGTGCAAGCCCGCAGTAGCTGACAAAATCGATAATTGTCTCTTCCCGCACATAGTATAGCGGGCGGATAAGCTCCATATCGGCAAAGTTTTGTGCTTTCAGCTTAGGCAGCATATTCTTAAAGCTGCCTGCACAAAGCAGGTTGAGAAGCGTTGTTTCAATAACATCGTCAAAATGGTGGCCCAGGGCAAGTTTATTGCAGCCCAATGACTGCGCCCGGGCATACAGGGCGCCGCGGCGCATTTTGGCGCACATGTAGCAGGGATAATCACCCGCTATTTTTTGCGCTACCTTAAAGATGTTGGCGGAAAAAATATGGACGGGAATATTCAGGTAGCGGAAGTTTGCCAGGAGCTGTTCACGGATACGGGGCTCGTATCCGGGGTCCATAACAATAAACCGCAGTTCAAAACCGGCCTGCCTATGGCGCTGCAGCTCCTGAAACAATTTGGCCATAACCATGCTGTCCTTGCCGCCCGAAAGAGCTACGGCTATTTTGTCGCCTTCGGCCACCAGCTTAAAATCCCGCACCGCCCTGGTAAATTTGCTCCACAGGGCACGCCGGAACTTTTTAACAATGCTTTTTTCAATTTCCGCAAGCGGCATTGGTTCCGCAGCCGGTGCTATCCTTTTGCAGTCCCTGTTGTCCATGCTATTCTACCTTCCTTGCTGTATAATTAAACTCAATATTTTCACCGCTCCTACCATTATACCTTCTTCCGCGCCCTCTGCACACCGGAAATTTGCGCAAAGGCAGCTGCCCTTCTTTCCCCGCGCCAAGATTAAAGCCCTTCCAGACTCAAACGAGACAGCGCAGGAATTAAAGCCCCAAATACCTGCTGGCGATAAAAAAGTAAATAAGCACTCCCGTAACATCGGCAATGGAGGTAACAAGGGGGCCGCTTGCCAGAGCAGGATCCAGCTTGAATCTGCTGAGCAGGAAAGGAAGAGACATGCCGATTAAGCTGCCAACAAGCACAACGGCTGTCATGGATAAAGCAACAACAGCAGCCACATCCGGACCTCCCCGGGATACTCCTATGGGATATGCGATAGCGGCCATGACCAGTCCCAGCAGTATGGAAACGGCTAGTTCCTTTTTGAATAATTCAAACCAGTCGCCAATTTCCACATCTCCAACGGCAAGGGCTCGGATCATCAAGGCGGCCGATTGCGAACCTGCATTTCCGGCGCTGTCTATTAATAGGGGCAGGAAAAAAACAAGGGCAATGGCTGCCTGGATGGTTTCTTCAAAAACAGCAATGCCGCTCCCGGCAAAGAAACCGACCACAATTAAGACCAAAAGCCAGGGAAGACGTTTTTTTACCATAAAGAGCGGGCTTGCATCCAAAAGATTGATATCTATCTTCCCCACAGTTGCCATTTTATGAATGTCTTCCGTGATTTCCTCATCAATGACATCAACTATATCATCAACTGTTATAATTCCCACCAGGCGATTCTCTTGATCCGTAACAGGAATAGCTAAAAGATCGTATTTCTTGATGAGGCTTGCAACATATTCTTTATTATCCAATGTTTTTGCAGAAATAAATTCCCTGCGCATTATTTCCGCCACACTTTGCCCCGGTGAAGCGGCCACCAGCTCACGCAAAGAAATGATTCCCTCAAGGCGGCGTCCGGCATCGGTGACATAGCAAGTATAAATGGTTTCCTTGTTCCTCGCAGTTTGCCTGATTATTTCAAGAGACTCCTGCACCTTCATTTCTTTTTTTAATTCCACAAACTCAATGGTCATTATACTGCCGGCCGAGTCCTCGGGATAGTTAAGAAATTGGTTTATAAGTCTTCTTTCTGTTTCGGAAGAATTCAGCAGAATCTTTTTGACAACATTGGCCGGCATTTCCTCCAGGAAATCAATCTTGTCGTCAAAGCGGAGCTCTTCTAAAATGGCATAAAGCTCCTTTTCCTTAATTTCCACTGAAATTTGGGCCTGGCTTGCCGGAGTCAGGTAAGAAAAGACTTCTGCCGCCATGTCTTTCGGCAGCAGTCTGAATACCAAAAGGGTGTCCTTGGCATCCAAATGATTTATAAAGTCAGCTATATCAACAAGATGACTTTTCTCCAGTTTTTCCTTGAGCAAATTGTACTGTTTCTCCCTAAGCAAGATTTGCAGTGTACCAAAGTCCATTTTTTCCCCTCCCTGAAGATAATTTTTAGGAGGCTATCGCCATCAGGTGATTTACGGGCGATACCTCTCCTGCAATGAGTTTTCTTTTGTCCGCATTTGGCCCTGGATCGGTATCCATAAGTAAATCACCTCCGGATGAAAAATGGCAAAAAAAACTACCCGTGTCAGCGAGTAGAAAATTATTTACAATGGCCGAGCTATTTTCTCCCTCGTGACAGCTTTGGCTCTATACAACGTAGGGTGCAAACCCAGCTACATTAAGCAGCACCTTAAGCCGATGCTGCCTGCTTACCCTTTGGCATCTCTCGATGTTTCAGGGCAGTAGCCTGTTTTTGTATAGTAACCTCACCTAACGGATTTATCCGCTTGTATTATATCACATAAATCAAACTTAAGAAAATTTATGCTCCGCCTTTACCGGCTGCCCAGGCGGGCATTTGACAAAACAGATTGTCTTGCACTTCAATCAATGCTACTATATAACCGTCTGAAAAGCGGCCGGAGTCTGGCCGGTCTGCATCTTTGCCGCGGCATCAACACTAAAAAGCAATGCCGGGAAGGAGCTGTTGGAACAGTGATTTCACTGTATGCCCTGCTGCTTGGTTTTGCCTTTGATCTTCTGCTTGGAGACCCGCCGGGCTTTCCCCATATGGTTGTCGGCATGGGGAAGCTGATTTCCCTTTTGGAATCCGGCCTGCGCAGGCTCTTTCCCGGAACGGCAAAAGGAGAATTGTACGGCGGCACGGTTCTGGCTATAACACTGCCCCTCTTTTCCTCCGGCCTGGCCTGGGGGCTGCTTTACCTTTGCAGTCTCATCCATCCCCTGGCCCGGCTGCTTGTGGAAAGCCTCCTTTGCTGGCAGTGCCTTGCCCTGCGTTCCCTGTGCGATGCGAGCATGAAAGTATATACCGCCCTGAAAGAAGACAACCTGCCAAGAGCCCGCCTGGCCCTGGGGCAAATTGTCGGCCGGGATACAAAAAACCTGGATGCGGCAGGCGTAACCCGCGCTGCGGTGGAAACAGTGGCCGAAAATACAAACGACGGCGTTATTGCGCCGCTGCTTTTCCTTTTGGCCGGCGGAGCGGCCTTTGGTGTTTTCTATAAGGCAGTCAACACCATGGACAGTATGATCGGCTACAAAAACAGCCGTTATCTTTATTTCGGCCGGGCTGCGGCCCTCCTGGACGACTTGATAAATTTTATACCGGCGCGCATTGCCGGCCTGCTGATTGTTATTGCCGCTTATTTCCTGCAGCTTGACGCGCGCAATGCCTGGCGCGTTTTTCTCCGCGACCGCTATAATCACACAAGTCCCAATTCCGCTCAGACGGAATCCGCCTGTGCCGGGGCACTGCATCTCCGGCTCGGGGGCAGTTCCGAATACCGCGGTATCATTGTTCACAAACCCTATATAGGTGACAGCAACCGGCTGCCGCGGCCGGGTGATATCTGCCTTGCCAACAGGCTGCTTTGTGTGTCGTCATTCATCTGCCTGCTGCTGGGAGTTGCTGTCAAGGGGGCGATTCTGTGGTTTTAATACATGGTGGAGATATTGAGTCTTATCGTCTGGAATACGGCCGGCTGCCCCTGGATTTTTCGGCAAACTGCAATCCTTTGGGAGTGCCGGCAGGAGTGAAGCGGGCTATCCGTGACGCCGCCGCGCATGCCGATGCCTATCCGGACCCGCTGTGCAGAAAGCTTTGTGCCCTCATTGCCGACAAGACGGGAACACTGCCTGAACGGGTGTTGTGCGGCAACGGGGCCGCTGACCTGATCTACCGCGCGGCCCTGGCCTGCAAGCCCAAACGCGCCCTTGTGCCTGCGCCGTCATTTGCAGAGTATGAACTGGCACTGCGCACCGTTGACTGTGAAATAATCCGCCATCCGCTCAGGGCAGAAGAAGATTTTGCACTTGCTTCAGATATCCTGCCCGCCCTTAAACCGGACATCGATATGCTTTTTCTGTGCAATCCCAACAATCCAACGGGACTTGTCATTGATCCTTCCCTGCTGCGGCAGATCCTTGAGACCTGTGAAAGGGAAGGCATCCTGCTGATTGTGGATGAATGTTTCAACGGCTTCCTTGAGGAACCGGAAATACATACCCTGAGGCACTGTCTTTCCGAATATAAAAATCTTCTGGTCATCGACGCCTTTACCAAACTTTACGGCATGGCCGGGGTGCGCCTGGGCTATTGCCTGTCCGGGAATGAAAAGCTGCTTGAAAAAATGCGCCGCGCCGGACAGCCCTGGGCAGTCTCCTCGCTGGCGCAGGCAGCCGGGATTGCCGCCTTGCAGGAACACAATTACATACTGCGGACACGGGCCCTTGTCCGCAAAGAAAGGACTTTTTTGCTTACAGAACTGCAGTCCCTGGGAATAAAGGAATACGTAGGCGAAGCCAATTTTATTTTTTTCCATACTGAGATTCCTCACTTGGCAGAGCAAATGCGCAAGGCCGGGATATTAATCAGGGACTGCAGCAATTATGCCGGGCTTTCCGACGGCTACTACCGCATAGCCGTGCGCAAACATGACGAAAACCTGCGGCTGCTCCAGGCACTGAGCAAAGCGGCAGGCAAATATTCATGAAAACGCCCGGGCAAAACCTGTCGCCCGGGCGTTTACTACCTTTACAACACTGGTACATCTGCCGGCTGCCGGCGCCTGTCTCAGGTGCATTTTTGGCTTTTAATTATGCCCAATTATGTCACATTTATCCGGCTGTTTAGCAGCCAAGAAAAAGGTATTGCCTGCAAAGGCAATACCTCGGTAATTTTTCTAACATATTGTAAAGCTTGTTCCACAATCCCGATTAGTCTCTGTTGCTTATAGCAGCCCGGGCGGCGGCCAGACGGGCAATGGGAACTCTGAAGGGAGAGCAGGAAACATAGTCCAGGCCGACAAGATGGCAAAACTCGATGGAGGAGGGGTCTCCGCCGTGTTCACCGCAAATGCCCAGTTTCAGGTCCTGCTTGACGGCACGCCCCTTTTCTGCCGCCATTTTAACCAGTTCGCCGACTCCGTCCCTGTCCAGGACGGCAAAGGGGTTTTCCGGCAGGATTTTTTCCTGCAGGTAATGCAGCAGGAATTTCCCTTCGGCATCGTCCCGGGAATAGCCGAAAGTGGTCTGGGTGAGATCGTTTGTCCCGAAGGAGAAGAAATCGGCATGGGCGGCAATCCGGTCCGCCGTCACACAAGCTCTGGGTAATTCAATCATTGTCCCCACTTTATAATCAATCTTGAGCCCCGTTTCAGCCATTACTTCTTCCGCCGCCTCTACGACCAGCCGGCGCATAACTTCCAGTTCCTTGTCAAGCCCTACCAGCGGAATCATTATTTCCGGCGTAACTGTCTTGCCCTCTGAAAGGAGCTTTGCTGCGGCACGGAAGATGGCCAAAGCCTGCATTTTATATATATCCGGTGTTACAAGACCAAGCCGGCAGCCGCGGTGCCCCAGCATGGGGTTCAATTCATCAAGGGACCTTACCTGCCTCAGCAGTTCCTCTTTTTCCCGCAGCAGCTCCGGATTATCTTTTCTTTCCCTGAGAAGGGTTACTTCTACCAGCAAATCTTCCAGGTTTGGCAAAAATTCATGCAGCGGCGGGTCAAGCAGGCGGATGGTAACAGGGAGTCCCTCCATTGCCCGGAAAATACCTTCAAAGTCTTTCTGCTGCATCGGCAGCAGCTTGGCAAGGGCTTTTGCCCTTGTCTCATCGTCCTCGGCCAGAATCATTTCCTGCACCACCGGCAGGCGTTCCTGGGCCATAAACATATGCTCCGTACGGCACAAACCAATGCCGCGGGCACCAAGTTCCCTGGCTTTTTGGGCATCTTCCGGCGTATCGGCATTGGCCCTCACTCCTAAAACTTTAACTTCATCCGCCCACTGCAGGAGAACAACAAATTCATCGGAAAGCACGGGATCAATCATGGGTACTTCTCCGGCAAAAACTTCGCCTGTGGAACCGTCGATGGATATAATGTCGCCTTTCTTGAAAACCTGCCCGCCGACAGTCATTGTCCCGGCAGACAAATCTATTTTCAAAGCCTCGCAGCCTGCAACGCAGCATTTGCCCATGCCGCGCGCCACCACTGCAGCGTGGCTGGTCATCCCTCCGCGGCTGGTGAGCACCCCCTGGGCGGCCACAATACCGTGAATATCATCAGGGGTGGTCTCAGGCCGCACTAGAATTACTTTTTCGCCGTCTTCTGCCATTTTTTCCGCCTCATCGGCATTAAATACAATTTTCCCGGAAGCGGCTCCCGGAGAAGCGGGCAGCCCTTTGGCAAGGGCATCCGGTTTGGCGCTGGGATCAACCCGGCGGTGCAGGAGCTGGTCAAGCTGGGCGGGGTCAACCCGCAGCAATGCTTCCTTGCGGTCAATGAGGCCTTCCTGGGCCATGTTAACGGCTGTTTTAACCGCCGCAGCGGCAGTCCGCTTCCCGGATCTTGTCTGCAGCAGGTACAACTTCCCTCGCTCCACGGTAAATTCAATATCCTGCACATCGCGGTAATGTTTTTCCAGCAGGTTGCAAAGTTCTTTGAATTCTTCATAAACGGCAGGCATATATTCCGCCATCTTGGAAATATCCAGGGGGGTTCTGATACCGGCAACCACGTCTTCACCCTGGGCATTAACCAAAAATTCACCGTAAAGCTCATTTGTACCGTCGGCCGGATTGCGGGTAAAGGCCACGCCGGTGCCGCTGTCTTCTCCCAGGTTGCCGAAGACCATGGTCTGCACGTTCACTGCGGTGCCCAGGTCATCCGGGATTTTATTTATCTGGCGGTATACTATGGCCCGCTGGTTGTTCCAGGAAGCAAAAACTGCCTGAATGGCCAGCATTAGCTGCTCTTCGGGGTCCTGCGGGAAGTGTTTTTTTGTTTCCCTGAAAACAATATCTTTGAATTCCGCCACCAGTTCCTGCAGGGCTCCGGCGTCAAGCCCGGTGTCATCCCGGACACCCAGAGCCTGTTTTTTCTTCTCAAGAGTATGCTCAAAGAGATAATGGTCAATATCCAAAACCACATCGCCGAACATCTGAATAAACCGGCGGTAACAGTCATAAGCAAAACGCTCATTGCTCGCGGCGGCTGCCAGCCCGAGCACCGTTTCGTCATTAAGTCCCAGGTTAAGAACGGTGTCCATCATTCCCGGCATGGAAATAACTGCGCCGGAGCGGACGGAAACAAGCAGGGGATTTGTTTTGTCTCCGAATTTCTTTCCCGTTATTTCCTCCAGTTTGCGCAGTGCCGCCAGAACCTCATCCTGCAGCTCGGGCCATATTTTTTGTTCCCGGCGGAAATATTCCAGGCAGGCAGCGGTGGAAACTGTAAATCCCGGAGGGACAGGCAGGCCGATTCTGGTCATTTCAGCCAGGTTTGCTCCCTTGCCCCCCAGCAGTTCTTTCATTTGTGCATTTCCTTCTGAAAACAAGTAAACGTTTTTACTCCCCATCCTCAGGTTCCTCCCTAACGATTTGTAGTATTTTATTGGCCACTTCTTCTACGGCCTTGTTTGAAACATCAAAAATGGGACAGCCCAGCTTGCGCATTATTTTTTCTGCATAGTCAAGTTCTTCAAGGATACGTTCGTAACTGGCATAATTGGCCTGACCGTGCAAGCCTAAGGCTTTTAACCTTTCCTTGCGGATTTCATTTAATTGACGGGGATTGATAGTCAGGCCGATTATTTTGCCGGCAGGTATCCAGAAAAGCTCTTCCGGCGGTTCAACTTCCGGTACAAGCGGCAGATTGGCCACTTTCAGATGCTTATTTGCCAGGTACATGGACAAAGGCGTCTTGGATGTACGGGAGACACCGATCAGTACCACATCTGCCAGTAGGATCCCGCGGGGATCTTTGCCGTCATCATATTTTACGGCAAACTCAATGGCAGCCACCCGGCGAAAATATTCTTCGTCCAAACGCCTGATCAGTCCCGGTTCCATATGCGGATCGACGCCTATAAGCTCTGAAAAAGCATCCATCATCGGGCCCATGACATCAACGGCAACAATATTCAGTTTTTTACTTTCTTCCCGGATGACTCTTCTTAATTCCGGCAAAACAAGGGTATAGGCAATCATGGCCTTCCCCAGCGATGCTTCTTCCAGAACCTCGTGAATGGTCTCTACATCATTGACAAAGGGAACCCGGCGGATATCCACATGTCCGGAGTTAAACTGACTGCTAACCGCTTTGACAACAAATTCCGCCGTTTCGCCTATAGAATCCGAAACTACATAGACTATGAGTTTTTTGTTTTTTTCTTCCAAACCCTCGCCACCTCGCTAACTGCCTTCACATAGTTCCAGGAGCAGCCGGGCTACATTTGTTTTTGTCACCCGTCCCACTACCTTAAAACTGTGGTTGTCAATAATTTTCACAACCGGCAGGGAATCAACTTCATATTCACAGATTCGCTTCACAACATCCAGCATGGTTTCATCTTCAGTGACCATATGAATCTGTGACATTCGGGTCATTATGACACCTACCGGCATTCTATGCAGGTCAGCACCACCTAATGCCGACTTAAGGAAATCTTTCCTGGAAACCACTCCCTGCAGAAAACCGTTCTCGTCCACCACATACAGCGTCCCCACATCCTCCAAAAACAGCGTCACTATGGCATCATACACTGAAGTCTGTTCCCTGATAACAATAGGGCGGCTTTTTATGTCCTTCACCTGGTAGCGCTGCAGGATTTCCGATACCCCGGTTAACATATTCCCCACATAGAAATAACCGACCCGGGGCCGCGCATCAATTAAACCGGATGTTGTCAGGACTGCCAGATGCGGTCGTAAAGCAGCCCGGGAAAGATTAAGCCGGGCTGCTATTTCCTCTCCGGAGATGGGTCCGTCGGCCTTTACTATTTCCAGTATCTCCTTTTGCCTAGCATTCAGTTTGATGTTTGACCCCTCCTAATATTTAATAAATAGTATACACTATATCTGAAAAAAATCTCTTATAGTATATACTATATGGGCAATTTATTTCCTGCCCTTGTTCTGATTTTTTTCCTGGACAATTCTGGAGAGGTCACCAAGATACAGGAATAATTCCCTGACAAAAACCAGCAAGGCAAGGCGGTTATTCCGGATAGCAGCATCATCAGTCATAACCATTACCTCGTCAAAAAAGCGTTCTATAGGCATAAACAGGGGCGCAAGTGCAGTAAATACTTTTTCATACTGCCTGCCTACAACACCTTCTTTCACTGCCGCCTCCGCCACCCGGGCCGCAGCATAAAGCTCCCTTTCAGCGGCAGTTGTGAAAAGACCGGGATCTACCGCGGCAGGCTTTTGGCCGCGGGTAAGATTGGCGGCACGGGTAAAGGGTGTCAGAAGCCTGTCCAATTCCGGAGAGTCCAGTTTGGACTGCAGCAGGAAGGCGCTGCCCCGTATACCGGGCAAATCCCTTATTTTGCCTTTCAGTACAGCATCAATAACATCATAGCGAATCTGCTGTTCCGAGAGGCTGTGCTGCACTCTCTGCAGCAGGAAGTCCTCCATCCGGCGGGCTGTCTCCGCAAAATCTCCATCAAGTTCAGCTTTTAAGCCTTCCAGGGCTATTTCACAAAGGCGTCCGAGAGGAACGGTCAGCTTGTGCAGTGAAAGTGCCGCAACCACTCCCGCCGCTCCGCGCCGCAGGGCATAGGGATCCTGCGAGCCTGAGGGCAAAAGTCCAAGGCCGAAGCAGGCTGCCAGGGTATCCATCTTGTCGGCAATGGCCACCAGCGCGCCGGGCAGCGACCGGGCAGGCTCGTCGCCGGCAAAGCGCGGTGCATAATGCTCGTGGACAGCAACGGCCACCTCTTCGCTTTCACCGCTGCGCAGGGCATAGTGCATACCCATGGTACCCTGCAGTTCAGGAAACTCAGATACCATGCCTGTCATCAGGTCGGCCTTGGCAAGATATGCGGCCCTAGCTGCCGTTTCGCGGACGCCGGCGGGCAGCTGCAGTTCCCGGGAAAGCAGCTCGACAAAAGCAACCAGCCGCTCGGTTTTCCGTTTCATCGTCCCCACCGGCTCCAAAAAAACAATTTTATCAAGCTTATCCACATAATCAGCAAGCGGCTGCTTGCTGTCTTCGTTGAAGAAAAAGCGGGCATCGGCCAGGCGGGCGCGCAGCACCCGCTCATTTCCGGCCTGCACATTCTGCAGGTAAGCATCATCTGTACCGTTGCAGACAGTGATAAAGTACGGCATTATCTCCCCGTCAGCATTGAAAACGGGGAAATAACGCTGGTGGATGCGCATAACGGTAATCAGCACTTCTTGCGGCAGCTCCAGGTACTCGCGTGAAAACTCTCCCGTCACAGCCTTCGGGTATTCCACCAGGTTTACCACTTCTTCCAACAGGCCGGCATCAAAGACAGTCCGGCCGCCAAGCTTCTCCGCCGCTTTCTCAACCTGCAGGACTATCTGTTTTTCCCTTTCCTGCGGGTCAGCAATCACAAAGCTCCTTTTTAATATTTCCGGGTAAAGAGAGGCTTCCTCTATCTCCACCGCTTCCGGAGCCAGAAAACGGTGCCCGCGGGTTTTATTCCCGGAATTGAGGCCGGCAAAGGAAAAGGCAACCGTTTCTTCCCCCCACAAAGCCGCAAGCCAGCGGATTGGGCGGGCAAACCGGACATCTTTGTCATGCCAAAACATCGGCTTTGGAAATGACAAACTGCCAATCAGCCGCCGGCAAAGTATAGGCAACAGCTCCCCGATCCTTTTGCCTTCTTCTTTCCGGACGGCAAAAACATAAGCAGTTCCGTTCACATCTTCAGTAAGAAGCTCCGAGACGTCAACTCCCTGGGAGCGGGCAAAGCCATAAGCCGCTTTTGTAGGGGTGCCGTCTGCCTGGAAGGCCGCTTTTGCCGCCGGGCCTTTCTTTTTTTCCACCAGCTCCTGCTGCCTGCCGGCAAGCCCTTCCACCAGCAGCGCCAGCCGGCGCGGGGTGCCGAAAACTTTAATTTCATCATATGAAAGGCGGGCGGCCCCGAGCTCCCGGGCAGCCGCTTCCCGCAACTGTGCAAGGGCGGGATTCATGAAGCGGGCCGGGATTTCTTCCGTCCCGATTTCCAATAGAAAAGCTTTTTTAGCCATTATAATCACCCCTTCTCCCGGGCAACAAAGGATAGCCCATTTCTTCCCTCTGCTGCAGGTATTGCTGCGCCGCAAGGCGTGAAAGATTGCGGACACGGCCGATATAGGCCGTTCTTTCCGCTACACTGAGTGCGCCCCGGGCATCAAGAAGGTTAAAAATATGGGAACATTTCAGGACCTGATCATAGCCGGGCAGCACAAGGCCTTCTGCGAGCAGCCGTCCGGCCTCCTTTTCATGCGTGGCAAAAAGGCTAAACAGCATTTCAGTATCTGCCGCCTGAAAGCTGTAAAGGGAATGCTCCACTTCAGCCCGGTGGAAAAGCTCCCCGTAGGTAACAACACCTTCAGCCCATTGCAGGTCAAAAACATTTTCCTTGTCCTGCAGGTACATGGCGATACGTTCCAGACCGTAGGTTATTTCCACTGACACAAGATCGACATCAATTCCCCCCACCTGCTGAAAATAGGTAAACTGGGTTATTTCCATGCCATCCAGCCACACTTCCCAGCCCAGTCCCCATGCTCCCAGGGTCGGGGACTCCCAGTTGTCCTCGACAAAACGGATATCATGCTCCCGGGGCACAATGCCCAGCTCCTGCAGGCTGTCCAGATAAAGCTGCTGGATCTCCGCCGGCGGCGGTTTTATAATCACCTGGAACTGGTGATGCTGGTAAAGGCGGTTGGGGTTCTCCCCATACCTCCCGTCCGTGGGGCGACGGGAAGGCTCAACGTAGGCGACGGCCCAGGGTTCAGGCCCCAGGGCCCTTAAGAAGGTGGCCGGATTCATTGTGCCGGCGCCCTTTTCCACATCATAGGGATTTGCCAGTACACAGTGATGGCGAGCCCAATAATTCTGGAGTTTGAAGATCATTGTCTGCAGGTCCATCTCATCGCCTCCATCCAGTTTTTTTAGATAAGTAAAAGGAGCTTCTGTCCCATAGGGACGGGAAGCTCCCGCGGTTCCACCCTATTTGGCATGCCAGGCATGCCCACTTGTTTGCTGCCGTTTCAACTGAAGCGCCCTTCCGCCGCTTATCCACGCCGGGCTTCCACCGTACCCCGGTTCGCTGTCTGGTTCACGACGTACTCCTCTTCAAACGGTAGTTTTTTAGTTTGTCATTAATCTAACAAAAACAAGGGCTTTCGTCAAGTCAAATATTTTTTTAAGTTTCTGCCCATTCTTCAGCATAACGGGACAGGGTTTCCGCTTCCCTGCCGCCCGCTTCCAGGGTATAGTGCGCGAGCAGCAGGGCTACGGCCCCGATGGCAGTGGCCCGGGGAGCAAAAAGAGCGCCGGCTATGGCAAGGACCGCGGGAAATTCCAGCAGCACCCCATCTTCACCGCGCACCCGGACACTGGTTTTAACACCTTTTTGCCACATCTTTTTGAACGGTTCTGCCACACTGCCTGACATGGCATCTTTGACCTTTTCAGCCTGCTTGTTCATAATACCGCCGTTACCCTCCTGTTCATGAATATCCAGTGCCAAAGTGACATCTCCGTCGGCTTCCTCCAGCAGTTTTCGCGCTTCCTGGTAGTTGAGGCCGGTTCGCTTGCGGATCAAATCGATTTTCTGAAGGGTTATATCCATTTCTGCCCTCCTTTGGTGTTGCGTATGTTAAATCTATTTTGCGTTAAGAAGGGCAAAATTATTTCGGCGGTGAAAAAGCAGCGAGCTGTTGCAAAAAATCCAGGGATTTAAGCCTGTCAATTCCCAAAGCATGACTGAAAAGGCCGCTGCAAACCTGTCTGATTTCTTTGTTTTCCCGCCCGGGAAGGCGACAGACAGACAATTTATAAAAGCCCAGTTTAAGGAAACGTCTCATAAACGCAAGGGCCGACGCACTGAGAGGAAAACTGCCGTGCGGCCGGGGGCAGCCGGTACAAAGCAGGCTCCCTCCTGCCGGATCGAAATAAAAGGGGCCTTCTTTACTGCCGCAGCTGCTGCAAGCCTCCAAAGCCGGACGCAAGCCCAGTTCCTCCAGTAAGTTAAGCTCAAAACAGCGGGCAACCCGGGCCGGACAAGCGTCTTTCTCCAGGTTCTCCAAAGCGGCAAGCAAAAGCAGAAATATTTTTTCCGCCGGTTCCCCCTCCGGCAGGCTGTGCTCGCACAATTCACAGAAATACTGGGCATAAGCCAGCTTTTCCAGATCCCTTTTCAGCCCGGAATAGGACTTAATGAGTTCTCCCTGGATGAAAATATAAAAGGTTTTCCCCGGCTTTAAAAGAAAATGCCCCAGATTCAGCGGTTCAACCAGTGAGACAAACCTGCTTTTTGTTTTGCGGCTTCCCCGGGCCACCGCCTTTATTTTGCCTGCCTGCGGCAGCAAAAGAGTCAGCAGCTTGTCGGCTTCCCCCAGGTTGCCGGTTCGCAGGATAATTGCCCGGCTGCGCAGTTCCATAAAATTACCCCTCTAGTTCAGGTCCAGGCCAAATGACGGCCACAGACCCTCCTTATTTCTCCAGTCCGGTTTTACCTTCACCCACAACTGCAAAAAAACGGCGCTGCCCAAAAGCCCCTCAATATCTTCTCTGGCCAGTTGTCCTATTTCCTTGAGCATACTGCCGTTTTTCCCGATTACAATGCCCTTTTGTGAATCTTTTTCCACATAAATGTTGGCATGAATATCAATCAGCTCCCGGTCAGGTCTTTTGGCCAGTTCAGTTATTTCCACAGCCACCGCATGAGGAATCTCCTCCCGTGTCAGCCGGAGGATTTTTTCCCGGATCAGTTCTGCAACAATAAAACGTTCCGGCTGATCCGTTACCATATCTGCGGGATAATAAAGCGGCCCCTCCGGAATAAACCGCAGAACCTGCGACAGCAGCTGCTCTTTGTTGGCTCCTGTCAGGGCCGAGAGGCAAAGAGCGGCGGCAAAGGGGTAGAAGGTACAGTAATGGGCGATTATTTCCTGCGCCTTTCCCGCCCCGGCGGCATCTGCTTTGTTGGCAACCAGTATCACAGGTGTTTTAATATCCTGCAGCTCTCCGATTATATATTCATCCCCCCTGCCGGGACCGGCCGCCGCATCCACCAGGAACAAAATCACATCAACTTCCTGCAAAGTGCGCAAAGCCAGGCTCACCATTTTTTCGCCCAGCTTGTGCCGGGGCTTATGAACTCCCGGTGTATCGAGGAATATCAGCTGGTAAGAATCCGTTGTCAGTATGCCGCGTATCTGGTTCCTGGTAGTCTGCGGCTTGTCGGAAATTATGGCCGCTTTGGAGCCGATAAGGGTGTTCATAAGTGTTGACTTGCCCACATTGGGCCTGCCAAGCAAAGCAACAAAACCGGAACGGAACATTAACTTCTTTCACCTCGGGTTTATTATTTCTCCTTCCCGCCGGAGAAACCTTTCCGGTGCGACTTTACGGCAGCTGCAAGCCCTTGCCGTTGACGCTCCTGTCATAATTAACTATAATGAAAACAGGAAAAACAGGGGGTAATACTGTTTTGCCGGGCAAAGAAAAAAAACGAAGCGAAGAAACAAAAAAACTGAAGGCCGCAGGCAACAAAGCCCTGCTTTTTAACATACTTTTCTTCATCGTTGTTATAGCCGCCCTTTTGCTGTCGCCTGTTATCGGTTTTCTCTGGAGTATTATTATAGTAACCGTTGTTTTTGTGATTATGATTTTCTCTATCTACTACAAAAAATAGCATACGAAACATCAAATGTACAGTAAATGGCCCTAACCTAACCGGTTAGGGCTTTTTATGTCGTTTGCGCCTCCGCGCTGAAAGCGGCAAAGGGCTCGGGCAGCAGTTCCGGCAGGCTGTAAACCCGCCTGTTCCCCTGCAGGTCGGCACAGACAATCCACATTTCCGGATTAAACTCGTACAGTACCTGCCGGCAGGCCCCACAGGGCACCGGCGGTTCGCTGCCGTCGGCAAGCAGGACTATGCCTTTAATCCTGCGCTTTCCGGCAGCCACTGCGGAAAAGACAGCCACCCGTTCAGCACACATGGTAAGCCCAAAGGAAACATTCTCCACGTTGCAGCCCGCAAATATTTCCCCTTCCGCCAGGACCGCCGCCCCGACAGGATAGCGGGAATACGGGGCATATGCCTCTCTGCGGGCCGCCGCTGCCCTGGCAAGCATTTTTTCAACCACTGTCCTATCCATTTTATCACCCCTAGCGCGGAATGAAAGCAGGCAGTGTCAGGTTTTCCACCCGGTCAATTTCTATTGTCACCTGGCGGGATATTTCCAGGGTAATACGCATTATATCAAGCCCGCTTTCCAAAACTTCGGGATCTCCGATGGCGGTAATAACTACCGGGTTTACGGAAATACGTTCGTCATTGACAAGAATAGAGGGTCCTACACAGCGAATAGCGCTGGTTGCAGTCAGGCGCTGATTACCCACAGCCACGCCGCTGGCTCCGGCAGCAAAAAGCTCGTTTACCATATCACGGACATCTGTGTCATGAATTATGGTATCGCTGGTGTAGCCGTTTTCCGCATCATAAATCCGGACGATAATTCCCGGACCGGTCATTTCGCCAAAACCTGCCTTGACCCGCAGGTCATGCAGGGAAACGCGCAGGGTGTCTATTTCCTTTGTCAGGGTACGGATCTGTTCCATTAAGTTTACCGGCTGCATTAACTGGCCGTGCCCGTTTTCCACCTCAATTTCGACATCCAAATCCTGCATCAGTTCACCAGGAATAATCGTTTCGCTGATATTCTCAATCGTTTGCGGAGTTAAAAAACCGTCCGGTTCAACTTTTACGCCTTCCTCCCGCAGCAATCTGACGGTTAGTTTTAGTTTATCATAACCTGTCACGGCCTTTACATTTTCGTCCTGATTAACCAGGGACAAAACTTTCTCCCTTTGCTTGGTCTGGTATTCCTGCAGGATGATTTCCTGAGTACGGGAGCCATGAACCAAAATAGCCCTGTTTATTTCATCTCCGCTGGCAGCCAGTTCGATTTCATAATTAAAGCGGGAAAGGGCTTCATGCACCAGGGCACGGGAATCAACCTCAAGGTTCTTTGCCAGCCGTCTGTTGTATTCCACGAGACTTTTCGCCATATCCTTTTTTGCTTCCATGTTTTCGCTACCGGAAGCAAAGTTATGGTATAGAAAGTAAAAGCCGAAAATAACAAGTGCAATATTAACCAGGATTAAAAGAACAAGTAACAGCGTCTTTTTATCTGTAGCTGCCGCCGATGACGATCTTGGCATTTACGGTTCCCCCTCCATTTATCTAAAACTGCTTGCTGGGCCCCTTCCAAATTATCGGATCGCAGTTAATTATTGATTATAAAAATATTTTATAATAAGGCACTAAAGTTTGGGAAGTATCTTTGGCAAAAAAATTACCAGGCCAACAATTACAGCGTATAATGCCGCCAGCAAAGCCGCACCTGCAGCAGCATTCTTAGCCAGGCGGGCAAGAGGATGGTATTCATCCGTAAAAAGGTCAACAACCCTTTCCAGGGAAGTATTCATCATTTCCATTGTCATTACCAGAAAGATTGCTGAAAGCAAAAAAAGCCATTCAAACCTGTCAAATTGGCAGTACAATCCCAGGAGCACCACCACTGCCGCAGCTGCCACGTGAAAACGCATATTGCGCTCACTGCGCCAGGCATCAGCCAAACCGTTAAGCGCAAAACGAAGGCTTTCCCGGAAATTCTTACTTTTCCTCATGTGGTGCATCAAGCCTCACTCCCGCCATATGCAGCAATTTCTCTTCCGCAGACCGCATTTCCTGCTCTTCCTTTTGGTTTTTATGGTCATACCCCAGCAAATGCAGTAAGCCATGAGTAAAAAGGCGCAGTACTTCCTCTTCGGTATTCCAGCCGTACTCCATAGCCTGCCGGGCTGCGCTATCCAGGGAAATAACGATATCCCCAAGCAAAAGTTCCTCTGCCGTTATATCCGGTTCTTCTTCATCCAGAAGAGGGAAAGACAGCACATCGGTCGGTTTGTCCTCGCTGCGCCAGGATTTATTCAGCTCCTGAATCATTTTATCATCACACAAGAGCAGGCTGATTTCAGCTGCCAGGGAAATACCCGCCTTTTCCAGGGCTGTCGCGGCGATTTTCTCCATAACAGGCAATACTTGTGCCGACAGCTTTCCGCCGGTCAGATCATTCATTAAGACCGGCATTTTTTCCGCTCCCTTCTATTTCAGCCTTCAGTTCCTTTTCAGGATACTCAATCCGTGTATGGTATATTCCGGAAAGTATTTTAACAAAGGTGTTGGCAATAATGTCCAACTCCTTATAGGTAATATCACACTGGTCGAACTGCCCGTCATCCAATTTTTCCTTGATTATCTTCCGGACAGTTGCCTCCAGGCGGCCCAGCGACGGCTTGGCAAGAGAACGGACAGCGGCCTCGACGGAATCTGCCAGCATTATTATGGCCGCTTCCTTTGTCTGGGGAGTAGGCGCTTCATAGCGAAAATCCTCTTCCCGGAGGCTGTCCCTGTCGCTGCTTTCTTTTTCCGCCTGTTTATAGAAAAACGACACCAGGCTGTTGCCGTGATGCTGGACTATAATATCCCGGATGACCTTGGGCAATTTGTATTCCTTTGCCATTTCCAGGCCGTCTTTGATATGGGAAGTTATAATCAGAGTACTTAAATTCGGGGAAATCCTTTCATGGGGATTGCCGCCCAGCTGGTTTTCTATAAAGAAGTAGGGCCTTTTAAGCTTGCCGATATCATGATAAAAAGCACCCACCCTGGTCAAAAGCGGGTCCGCGCCGACAGCCTCGGCGGCAGCTTCCGCCAGGTTGGCCACCAGCAGGCTATGGTGGTAAGTTCCCGGGGCCTCCATTAACAGCTGTTTCAGCAGGGGGTGGCCCGGATCGGATAATTCCAGCAGGGTAACCGGAGTGGTTAGGCCAAAGGCGCTCTCCAGGTAAGGAAGAAGGCCTATAGCCATGACAGCGGAAAAAATTCCGTTGCCAACAGCCGCCAAAGTGTTAAGGCCAAATTCCCGTAAAACATCATAGCCGAAACGCAGTGTACCGCCATAGAGAAAAAGCCCCATATAGGTAAAAACGTTAACTGCCGCCACATACAGCCCTGCCCTTGCCAAATCGGAGCGGCGATGCAGCCGGCTCACGCTGTAGGCGGCAACCAGGCCGCCGAAGAGGGCAACCAGCATTAAGCGGAAATCATTTCCCGTGGTAATAACTACAAAAACGGCAAAAACAATACTCATCAGCAATGCCAGCCCGCCGTCCAGCAGGATGGCAATCAGTATCACACCCATTGCCACGGGTATCAGGTAGCCGGAAAAATAGTTAGCGGCAATGGAAAAAATAAGGGTCAAAACGGTAATCAGCCCCAAAAGGAAAAGACGTTTATTGTCATTATAAATAGCCGGCCGGAAAATATAACAAAAAAGCCCAATAACCAGAAACAGCAGCAGTAGAATAAAAGCAAGCCCGAAAAAGACGGGGTAGCCGGAAACGCCGCGCAGAAGCCCAAGGGCTTCCAGCTGCTCCAGGTGCCGCTGGGTAACAATTTCATCCTCTCTGATGATTTCCGTTCCTTCCAGGATCCGCACCGGTTCTACCGCCGCCCTGGCAGCTTCCCTGGCTTTATTTGTTGCCTCGGCATTGTAAATCATATTGGGTTCGATTACCGCCTCTGCCAGTCTTACCATCACCCGCTTTTGATCCTGTTCAAATATAAGAAAGCTTATTTCCTGCAAAGCCTGCCGGCGGGCCGTCTCAAGGCCGCCCGGCTTTACACCCTGCTGCAGGATTGCCTGCAGCACCTCCATGAGCTGTTGCTGCATTTCATTGAGATCGGAATTGCGGGCAGCTAAAAGTGAAACTGCCAGCTGCTCCGTCATTTCTATGTCTTCGATGGCAAGCAGCCTGTTTATTTTTTCTTCATCATCAACCGGCAGTGAGCGTATTGTTTTCACATTTTGAAAGAAAGCTGCGACCTGCTCTTCCGTATGAACCAAAACAGAGGGGTCATAATCATATGATTCGGCAACCTCCCGGGCAGCTTCTTCCTGCAAGCGTTCCGTTGCATAAATATCGATGGCATTCCACTCCGCCACGATGCGCCGGGGACTGGGTTTGCCCAGTTTCAGGTCGACCCTGGCTGAGATAACACTTAAAGACAGGATGGCTAAAATAAGAGCGTAAAAAAAGGCGGTTAGAATTAAGCGCTGCCAGCTTGAACTAACAGTAAACGGAATTTTTCCCCTGATGTTTCCCAGTAATTTGTTTATATCCATCATAACTAGTCACCACGCTTGTCTTCATATTCGGCATAAGCACGGATAATCTTCTGTACCAGGGGATGCCTCACCACATCCTTTTCAGTCATGTAAACAAACTCTATGCCGGCAATGCCTTTTAAAATTTTCTGCACCTCGTTAAGACCGGAATACCGGCCCCGCGGCAGATCTACCTGGGTTATATCTCCGGTGATAACCGCCTTGGAATTAAATCCCAGGCGGGTTATAAACATTTTCATCTGTTCAGACGTTGTATTCTGGGCTTCATCAAGGATAATAAAGGAATCATCAAGAGTCCTTCCTCGCATATAGGCAAGGGGAGCGATTTCAATCATGCCCTTTTCCATATAGCCGCGGTAAACGTCAGCTCCCAACAGGTCATAGAGCGCGTCATAGAGAGGACGCAAATAAGGGTCCACCTTTTCCTGCAAATCTCCGGGTAAAAAACCCAGGTTTTCACCGGCTTCCACTGCAGGCCGGGTCAGAATCAGGCGCTGGACACTGCGCTCCTTCAACGCCTTAACTGCCATGGTCATAGCGATGTACGTCTTGCCCGTCCCGGCAGGTCCTATGCAAAAAACAATATCATTATTACGGATGGCATCAAGATATGCTTTCTGAGCAATGGTTTTGGGTTTTATTTTTTTACCGCGCGGCGTGACAAAGACCATATCGGTAAACAAGCTGCGCAGCTTGTCAGCTTGTCCGTTTAAGATCAACTGAATAGCATATTCGACATCGGAAACAGCCAAAGTCCAGCCCTGGCGGATAAGCCAGAGCAGCTCATTAAGCAACAAAGCAGCCTGCCCGGCTTCCTTTTTGCTTCCCTCCACAACAACATTTTTGCCTTCCGGCCTCACACGCACATTGAAATAACTGTCCAAAAGAGTGACATGCTGGTCAAACCTGCCCAAAAGGTTCTGCAGTTCCTCGTTGTTTTTTACGGCTACAACCAGCTTTTCCTCCTGGCCGGCAGTCGGTTGCCTTTCAGTCAAACGAACTTTCGCCTCCGTTTTTTGGTTTGCTGACTGCAATATCTTCCCGCGTTTCCAGGATGCAGCGGGCTCTAAACAATCCCTTTTTCTGCACCGGGAGTTCCTCCACTGTTTCATCAATTAATTCAGCATCGGCGGGCAATTGCAGTTCTGCCAGCTGCCTTGCCCTTGCAAGGGCAAGTTTTCTGGCCTGTTCTGCGGTTATTTCCTTTTTCTGCAGCTCAAGTTCATAAAAGGTTTCTGTAACAACTTCGACAGGCACACGGATAATCCTTTCCAAAACCGGCTGCGACCTTATAACTTTCTCATAGCGGGCAAAGGGTATGCTGTCCCTGCCGACCCTCAAAACAGGCTGTCCCTCTATGCAGAGAATCCGCCGTGAAATGCTGCGTCCGCTGCGCACCCTGACTGTTTCAGTTAATGAAGCCTCCCCATATCCTTCATACCAGACCCTGGCAATAACCTTTCCCTGCGCATGAACCGGCTTGCTTTTCTGTTCTTCGCCTTCTGCTGCATACTGCGGATCCGGGCGGATAATGCCTTCTATCAGCAACTGGCCGCGCCTGACCGTTTCCTGCGGCTGCACCCTTGCTTCACCGACAAAAACAAGCACTTCCGTTACTAGGCCGTCCTTGGCGGCAACAAGATCGGCGGGTGCATCCATCTCCGCCGGCTTATCAATTGCTTCCCTGACCTCGATAATTAACTTTGTCCCCACAAGCTGCAGCCCGACCCACTCCAGTCTCGGTTCCGCAAGCAGCATCCGGTTGGCTACATCATCAATGTCCAAGTTCCGCCTCAGCCTGCCGGGTGTTGCCCCGGCCCGGGCTGCAAGTTCACGCAAATACCCGGAATCCAGCTTTTCATTGCCTGTGATCTGGATAAAAAGAATGAAAGAAGAAGCTGTATAAAGGCCAAGAATGAAAAAAATAAGCCCGAAAATCAAGCCGCGGCGGCGCAGCAGGCGATTGCACAGGAAAGGCAGGCCGGCTTTACCCAGAATATGCAAACGACAGCCCGTCCGCCGCGCCAGGTGGCGCAAACCGGCAAAACTGTCAACATCGGTTTTAAAAGTAAACTTGCCCGTGCCGTGTTTTATATCCCAGAGGGGGATTCCCTCCAGGGCGGCAAGATTAAAAAACTTCTCAGGGGCGGCGCCCGTTATCCGTATTAATAAAAAACCTGTTAAGAAATAACGTAATTTTAGTATCGTCACGCCATAGCTCCCCTATACGGAATCAAGTTTATACTGAATTCCCAGGATACTGCCGTCAATGGCTATTTCATCCTTATTCATATAGCGAATCACCAGATTTTCACCGCTGACGGCCAGTTCTCCGTCTGTCAGGGCTATTCGCACTTTTCCCCCTGTATAGGCAATAATTCCACCGTGATTTTCTATGTAACACTGCAAATTGCCGGTTATTGTCACCCGGGGCAAGTCAAGGATTATTTCGCGTGGCAGCTCAAATATATCCGCCAGTGGCCGGCGCCATTTTGAACCTGTCTTTTCACCCACGCTTTTCCCCCCAATCCTCCTTTCATTTGTATGCTTTAGGGACGGTTGTTATGCAAAACGCCCCGTGCAGTGCACAGGGCGTCTGTCATTTGTTTCAATTTCGCCGGAAGCGCCTTGCGGCAACGGGAGGGCCGAGTATTTCCGAAAAAATCACTGCTTTAACCAGTTCATGCCGTCCAAATAACGGCAAAACAGCATCTTCCCGCCTGGCAGCCGGCCGCTTGACGGGCTTTTCTCTCGCAGGCCGCCGCGGAGCGGAACGGGCGAAAAAAGCAGGCTCCGCTATAGTTGAGGCGGGAGAAGGCTTCTCTTCGGCCGGCAGCATATCCAGTTCGCTTTTGTCTTTTGGCAGCAGGTCAACAGGGATATATACAGGCCTTTCAAGTTCGTCCTCATGCTGCTGACTGCCTGCCGGCGGGACAGGACGCAGGGGTTTTTGTGTTTTTTGCCGTTTTTGCAGGCTTTCCGCAGCAGCGCTTAAAATTGAAAATATCAGAAACAGGACAAAAAGTACCAGAGCTCCCATATTGCCACCCCCCGGCGCAGATTATTTTTCGTTCTTATCCTGGTCTTTGCCGCTTAATTTGGCGATGGAATCACGCATGTCGGTATCTGCCTGAATATTTTTCAAATTATAGTAATCCAAAATACCCAGCTTTCCTTCACGAAGCGCCTGGGCAAGGGCACGGGGCACTTCCGCTTCGGCTTCCACCACTTTGGCCCGCATTTCCTGCACGGCGGCCTTCATTTCCTGTTCGTAGGCCACGGCCATTGCCCTTCTTTCTTCCGCTTTGGCCTGGGCAATGCGCTTGTCGGCTTCAGCCTGGTCGGTCTGCAGCTGGGCACCCACATTCTTGCCAACATCAACATCGGCAATATCAATGGACAGGATTTCGAAAGCCGTGCCGGCGTCAAGCCCTTTATCCAGCACCGTTTTAGAGATTAAGTCGGGATTCTCCAGCACGCTTTTGTGGTTTTCAGCAGAACCAATGGTGGTTACAATACCTTCCCCGACCCGGGCAATAATGGTTTCTTCGCCGGAGCCGCCTACCAGGCGTTCAATATTGGCCCGAACGGTAACCTGGGCTTTGGCCTTCAGTTCAATGCCGTCCTTGGCAACGGCCGCCACAACGGGAGTTTCAATCACCCGCGGATTGACGCTAACCTGCACCGCCTGCAGCACATCGCGCCCGGCCAGATCAATGGCCGCCGCCCTTTCAAAACCCAGATCAATGCCGGCGCGCTGCGCCGCTATCAGGGCATTGGTAACCCGGTCCACATTGCCGCCTGCCAGGTAATGGCTTTCCAGCTGGTCAATTTTTAAGTCCAGCCCGGCCTTTGTAGCACGAATCAGGGGATTAATAATTCTGGCCGGCGGTACCCGCCGCAGGCGCATGGCAACCAGGGTAAAAAGACTTACCCTGACACCGGCAAACCAGGCGGAAATCCAAAGACCGACAGGAACAATACTAAACAGCAGCGCCAGCAAAAAGACAATCAGGCCAATAAGAATTAACAGTTCAGGCATTTTCGCAAACCTCCCGGTATTTATTTGGGGCGAACTACCACCCTCGTACCTTCAACCTTTGCCACCTTTATCTTTACTCCCCGGTCAATAAAGCTGCCCTCACTCACTACATCAATTCGCTCCCCGTCAAATTCCGCAAGGCCGGCCGGCCGCAGGACGGACAAAGTCACTCCTTCTTTGCCCACAAGCCTGGAATAATCGCCGGTACCCAGATAACCGTCCTCGCTTTTTGCCGCATGCTGCAGGACAATTTGCGACCAAAGGAGAGATCTTTTCAGGTAGCGGTAAATAACGGCAATAACAAAAGCAGTCAACACAATTGCAGCAATAAGTGTGCGTACACCCTGCCCCGTGCTGGCAGCGGAAAGGATAACCGAGGCGATTACGGCAACAAGGCCGCCGATGCCCAGGACACCGAAGCCGGGCATAAAGGCCTCCGCCAGCAGCAGGATAAGGCCGATTATAAACAGGAAGATTACTTCCCTGCCCGCCAGCCCCGCAAATATATGGCTGCCGAAGAAAAGGGCAAAAGCTAAAATACTTATTATTCCCGGCAGTCCGAAGCCCGCCACCAGTATTTCGATAACCAAAGCCGTGATGCCCACCGCCAAAATCACCGGGGCAACGTAAGGGTTGGTTACAAAGCGGGCCAGGCGTTCCGCCAGAGTTATTTCAGCGATGAATTCCTCGGGATTATTTAGTCCCAAAAAATCATAAATCTCGGAACGGTCGGCAAACACACCGTCTGCAAAACCGATCTCCTCCGCCTCGGCAGCCGTCAGGGTCAGGGATTCGGTGGTCATGGCTACGGCTATTTTTTCATCCTTCCCCAGACGCTGGGCGGTGGTCCGCATTTTCCCTTCCCAGGCTTTTATAATTTTTTGATCAACTTCTCCGCCCGTTAATGTTCTTACCTCCGCCGCCCCTATGGTACTGCCCGGAGCCATAAACAGGGCATCACAGGATAAGGCAATAAAGGCGCCTGCCGAAAGGGCATTATAGCGTACATAGGCGTAAACGGGAACACCGGAATCATAGATCAGTTTTTGGATATTCTCGGCAGAAGCGACAAAACCTCCCGGCGTATCAATTTCCAAGATAATGGCAGCAGCCCCGTTTTCATTTGCCTCCCTGATTGTCCGCTGCAAATAGCGGTACAGCCCCTGCTCTACTTCCTTTTCCAGTTTAATCACATAGACTGCTTCACTTGCGGCAGCAGCCGGCAGAATAAAGGCGCAGGCAAAGAGATAAAAGAGCAGAATAAAAAACGTCAGAGCTCTTTTCCTCATAGGCATCCTCCCCTGAGGCAGTATTGGTATTATCATTATACATCAACTTCCATATAATAATACAGCAGGTCGTCTGCGACCTGCTGTCAGGAAATTTCAAGCAAAGCGCCTTCTTTTATTCTTGCGGGCAGCCTCGGATTTCTTCTTGCGTCTCACACTGGGCTTTTCATAGTGCTCCCGCTTGCGCACCTCAGCCAAAATGCCTGTTCTTGCACATTGTTTTTTAAAGCGGCGGATCGCGCTGTCAAGTGTCTCATTTTTCCCCACTTTAATTACAGCCAACTGCTTTCCCTCCCCTCGTGCCATCCTGCGCATAATTGCCGGGATGGAAGGGTATATAAAAAAGTACCTTTTTGATTATATCCCTTTCAATATATTCTGTCAACAAAAGTAAACGCCCTGAACTGCCTCAGGCGCCCCATTAGGGAACAAATTTCTTTCCCGCCAGAATGTGAAAATGCAGGTGGCCGACTACCTGCCCGGCGGCTTCACCGCAGTTCGTAACAACCTTGTAGCCGCCGCTGACTCCAAGCCTGGCGGCAGTTTTCTGAATGCCTGAAAATATGCCGGCAGCCAGTTTTTCATCTGTTTCAGCAGGAAGGTCGTCAAGGGAGGCCAGATGTTTTTTGGCAACTACCAGAACATGGGTCGGCGCCTGGGGATTTATATCCTTAAAAGCCAGTACCTGTTCATCCTCATATACTACATCAGCCGGCAGCTCCCGGCGGATAATCCTGCAGAATACACAGTCTTCCATACAGACACTCCTTTTTTGCCTTTCCATAATTATACCATTACAACTCCCGGCTAGCAAACTTTTCCTTATATTTTCCATCTGCGTGCCGGCATAACACTGTCTTGCTCTTTCCGGGAGAGAGACAGGCACAAGGGGAGTTTGCCGTCCATAATATAAATTAGCATTTCTGACAGAAGGAGAAAAACAGATAATGGGAAAAGAAGCAAGTACTTCATATTTTGCCGGCGGAAATACCGCTCAGGGTTTTATTTCACTCTTCCGCTACATACCCGGTTCTGAAACAAAACGCCTGCTGATAATTAAAGGAGGACCGGGAACAGGAAAATCCACTCTGCTGAAGCGGCTGCAGGCAAAAGCGCTTGCCGCCGGACTTAAAACAGAATTGTTTTACTGTTCATCGGACCCGGCATCGCTTGACGGGCTTAGTGTGCCGGCTTTGGGTTTTGCCGCAGTGGACGGAACGGCCCCCCACACCATGGACCCTGTCTTGCCCGGCGCATACGATGAAATTGTTGATTTTGGCCAATGCTGGCGAAAAGAGAAGCTGCAGTCCAAAAGACATGTAATTGCCGAGCTTGCCGGCCGGAAAAGCTTGTGTTTTTCCCAGGCCTACCAGTATTTAAAAGAAGGAGCGGTGGTGCTGGACAAACTGCGGTGGCTGACGGCCAGGGCCATGGACTACAGGGCGGCTAACCGGATGGTACGGCGGTTGCTAGGGGAACTGGCGGACGCGCTGCCCCAAAAGGAAGAAGAACCAAAAGAACGCCAGCTTTTTGCCGGTGCCATTACTCCGAAAGGCTTTCTCAATTTTTATCCATCCATCTTTAAAGGCCTGGAGCGCTTTTACTACCTGACGGGAGAACCCGGCACCGGAAAATCGTTTTTGCTGGGAAGAATCAGGCAAACAGTCAAAGATGCGGGATATCAGCTTTACACCTTCCGCTGCAGTTTTGACCCGCAGCGGGTAGATGCCGTTGTCATACCGGCCATAAAAACGGCCTTTGTTAAAATGACCTACCCCCATACCTTTTCCCTGGATCCGCTGCAATTAGTGCGGGAACAGTCTACAATTGCCCTTAACCGTTACATAAATACCGCTCTTTTTAAAAAGTACACTGCTGAAAGAACGGAAAACACGGAACGCTTCTGGTATTTGCTGGGCAAGGCGGTGGAATTTCTCCGCCACGCCAAACAGGCCCATGAAAAACTTGAGGAAATTTACAGGGAAGCAATGGACTACCGGTGTCTGGAAAAACTGCAGGGACAGCTCAGCGAAGAGTTGCTTGCCGATAACCACCTGCCTGGACAATAACTGCTGCCCAGGCAGTTTTTTTCTCCTCATTGTCTGCCGGACCGGCATCGGATATAATAATACCGGAAGGTAGAGTGTCTTTTTGCCCGGGGGTTTTCCATGTACAAAGTATTAATCGTTGAAGACGAGATAAACCTGGCGGAGCTTTTGGCTGAAAACCTGAAAAAATGGGGATATGCTGTCAGCTATATCACAGACTTCAACGATGTTTTCAGCCAGTTTCTTGTCTCCAGACCCGATCTGGTTCTTTTGGATATTTCACTTCCGTTTTACAATGGCTACTACTGGTGCGACAAAATAAGAAAAGTTTCCAATGTGCCAATTATCTTTCTGTCTTCGCACACGGAAAATATGAATATTGTTATGGCCATGAATATGGGCGGCGATGACTATATCACCAAACCCTTTTCCTTTGACGTTGTTATCGCCAAGGTCCGGGCCATGCTCAGGCGCACCTACCAGCTTAAGAGCGAACCGCAGCTTTTGTCAGCCGGGAAAGCAGTTTTGAATTTAAACGATGCAACCGTGAATTATGACGATAATAAAGTTGAGCTGTCCAAAAACGAATTTAAAATTATGCAAATGCTGTTGGAAAATAAAAACCGGCTTGTAACACGGGAACAACTGATGAAAAGATTGTGGGATAGCGACTGTTTTATTGATGATAATACACTAACGGTAAATGTCAACCGGCTGCGCAGGCGACTTGAGGAAATAGGCATTTATGACTTAATTGTTACCAAGAAGGGTATGGGGTACATTGTTTACGATTAAAGCCTATCTTCGGTACCGCAGGGCAGTTTTTGCCATTTATCTGGCGGCAGTTTTTTTCTTTGTACTGATTCATTATTTATCCGGACTGCCCATGGATTCCGTTCTCTACGGCACCGCTATTGTGACATTTTTACTGCTAACCTGGGTTGTATTTGATGCTGTGCGTTTTTATGGCATCATCAGGCATCTTAACCGCCTGGGCGAAAACAAAAACCCGCTACCTGTCTCTGGAATGCCTCCTGCAAACAACCTGCTCGAACAAAAGTACCAAAAGATTATTGCAGACTTATCTCAGCTCCTGGAGAAAACCAAGGCCGGTATAGAAGAAGCACAGGCAGAGCAGACCGAGTACTATACCATGTGGGTGCATCAGATTAAAACACCGATTTCGGTTATGCGCCTGGCACTGCAGAGCGGTGGTGATGTCAATGCCGTCCTGGAGCAGGAACTGTTTAAAATTGAACGGTATGCGGAAATGGTGCTGCATTACGTTAAAATCGGCAATCTGGCAAGTGATTTGGTAATAAAAGATTACCCTTTGGAAGAAATAGTGCGTCAGAGTATAAAAAAATACGCGACGCTTTTTATTTACAAAAAAATTGCAGTTTGGGTCGAGCCAATGGATGTGAGCGTGTTAACAGACAGCAAATGGCTTTCCTTTATCTGCGAGCAAATCTTGTCCAATGCAATTAAGTATACGCCGCCGGGCGGCAAAATAACGGTCTTTGCAGAAAAAAACACACTGGTCATTGAAGATACGGGTATCGGGATTCGCCCCGAAGATTTAAGCAGAGTTTTTGAAAAAGGCTACACGGGATACAACGGAAGGCTGGACAAAAGGGCCAGCGGGATAGGCCTGTATCTGGCGAAAAAAGTGGCGGATGCCCTGGCGATTAAAATTCAACTTGCCTCAAAAGTAGGCACCGGCACAAAAGTCACTCTCCGTTTCCCAAAGCAAAAGGATCTTTGGGAATAAGGCAAAAGTGACAAAAATGTAAGTTTAAAACGGGAAATGTAAGGCTGTTCGCTGGTTGGACATTTCCCGTTTTCTTATAATAAGTGTAGCAAAGTGTGAAGAGAGGTAGTAAGAATGGAACTGCTGCAGGTCAAAAATGTCAAGAAAGTTTACAGGTCACGGTTGGGAGGGCAGCAATTTACCGCTCTGAAAAAAGTCAACCTTGAAGTATCGGCCGGGGAGTTTACGGCCATTATGGGGCCGTCCGGCTCAGGGAAAACAACCCTGCTTAATATCATTGCCACACTGGACAAACCGACTGCCGGTGACGTGCTGCTGGAAGGACAAAGCGTCAAAACCATCAAAGACCGTGAACTGTCGGCTTTTCGCCGCAAAAACCTGGGATTCGTCTTCCAAGACTTTAATTTGCTTGATACCTTTTCAGTTAAGGATAATATCCTTTTGCCCCTGGTGCTCTCGGACATGGAGATTAGGGAAATGGAAGCGCGCCTGTACCCTCTGGCCGAAAGCCTGGAACTTACACACATTCTGAATAAATTCCCCTATGAAATTTCCGGAGGGGAAAAGCAGCGGACAGCAGTGGCAAGGGCGGTCATTACCCGCCCGAAACTGGTTTTGGCCGATGAACCGACTGGTTCACTGGATTCCAAATCAGCGGCCAAACTGCTTGATATTTTTGCCGAGCTGCACAAAAACGGCCAGACTATCTTAATGGTTACTCACAGTTCCCTTGCAGCCAGCCGGGCATCCCGTGTTGTTTTTATCAGGGACGGACAGTTGTTTTCCCAGATCTGCCGGGGTGAAGAGAGCAGCAGTGAATTCTTCGAAAGAATTGTTTCCAACTTGACTGTGTTGTCCGACGGAGGTGTGGACATTGGGTAGGAGCTTTTTTTTCAGGCTCGCCATAAGTAATATCCGGCGCAACAAGCGGCTTGTCATTCCTTTTTTTATTGCCTCTGTAATTATGGCAAGCATATATTTTATGGTTGTTGCCCTTATGTATACAGACGGCATTGCCAATATTCCGGCCGGTAAAAGCGTCAGTGATGTATTTAATCTCGGCTGCATCATCATGAGTTTAATAGTAGCAATCTTTATGTTTTACATCAACAGCTTTTTAATTAAGAACCGCAAAAAGGAATTCGGCCTTTACGGCGTGCTGGGTCTGGGAAAACACCATGTGGGCCGTGTAATTTTCTGGGAAAACTTCCTGGTTATCACTGGGGCACTGCTGCTTGGCATGCTTGCCGGTACGGTTTTCGGCCGGCTGATTTTTCTGCTGCTGCTGTTTGCGTTAAAAACAGCAGCAGCAGGCAGCATCTTCAAACTGCCTGCAGAAGCATTTTCCTACACAAGCCTGCTTTTCGGCATTATTTTCGTGCTCATCACTTTATATAACCAGTTCCAGGTGCGCCTTGTCAATCCTGTTGACTTGTTAAAGGCAGAGCAAATGGGTGAGGACAAAGTGCGCTTTGCCGTACCTGCAACCCTTCTGGGACTTTTTCTGCTGGGCCTTGCCTACTGGAAAGCGCTGACCGTGGACAGTTCCATTGCTGCGCTAAAAGAATTTTTTCTCGCCGTTATTATAGTCATCCCGGCCACAGCCATTCTCTTTACAACAGGCAGCAACCTGCTGCTTAGAATCCTGAAAAAAAACAAGCGGTTCTATTACCGCTCAAGCAACTTTATAGCCGTCTCCGGCCTTATTTACCGTATGAAGCAAAATGCTCTCGGTCTGGCCTCCATCTGCATCTTGTCCTCCATGGTGCTGGTGACTGTTTCGGGAACAACGGCCCTGTTTTTCGGCCAGGAAGATATCTTAAGCAAACGCTTCCCGGACGATATAAAAATTACTGCAGACACAAAAATAACGCCGGAGCAGTCGCACAAGCTTGAGCTGCTTATAGATACCCTTGCCCGTGAACACGGCATAACCGTAGAAGACCGGTATACCTATAATTATATTCCGTATTCTCAGGATACTTTAATTTTAAAAGAAGGCAAGTTTTCCGGCGTAGACTTTAAGAGCTGGGAGGAATATGAAGAAAAGTACCGGCATCTTGAGAAATATATGTATGGAGTTTCCTATATTACGCTCGCTGAATTTAACAGGGTAACCGGCCGGGCGGAAAGTCTTTCTGCAGGGGAGATTTTCCTGGTTACCAACGAACAGCTCAAACAGGTCCCGGAAAATGTCAAGGCGGTAATTGCCGGTACAAAATTTACGACAGGCAAAAACGGCACCCCCTACCGCACAATCTTGATCGTTGCTGCCGATGAAACTGCACTTAAAAAGCTCTATACAGAATTCAACCCCACTACCCGGGATATACCCTCTGCCGGCATGATGATCTTAAATGTCAGAGGCAACGACGAGAAGATTTTAGTATTTGCCCGTACTTTATTAAACCGGGCGCGGGAATTTGACTTTGTAATATCGGCAGGCAGCATCTATACCGACAGAATTGAGGGCTACGGCATTTTCGGCGGCCTGTTGTTCCTTGGTGCTTTTTTTACAATTATATTTTTAACTGTCACCGTTCTGATAATTTATTTCAAACAAATCTCGGAAGGGCTTGACGACGCGGGCCGGTTTTCCATCCTGCAAAAAGTGGGAATGGATGATCTGGCGGTAAAGCGGACCATCAACAAACAGATTATGATTGTCTTTTTCCTCCCTTTATTCGGTGCGCTTGTGCACATCCTTTTTGCCGGCAAAATGATTGTCAAAATGCTGGAAGCCTTCTCTTTTTACAATCTACCGCTGACAGTTCTTTGTATCGCGCTCACCGTTTGTTTCTTTGCCGTAATCTATGTTTTTGTCTACCGGGCAACGGCAAAAGTGTACTATAACCTGGTCAAGTGGTAGATATCAGTCCAGCGGAATATAGGATGCCCTGAAACCGTTTCCCTCATAGTTATGGTCGCGTCCCCAGCTGCATGACCAGGCAAACACGCCCGCAAAGGCACCGCTTCCCCAGTAGCCTCCCCGGTACATGAAACACTCCGGACAGCCGTTGTTCAGATAGACATGCTGCTCTCTATAGTCATAAAACGGATCGTCGCCTATCAGGGCATATGCATACAGCAGTTCACGCGCCGCAGGGCTGATGGAATCGTCAACAATAATGTGTGACATGTCGCAGCGGCGTATCCGGTCGACCCGGCTGGTAATTTCGGTGGTAAATTTCCACCTGCCTCCCCAGCCCTCCCCGACATAATCCGCTTTGATTGAACCCTTTGTTGTTCCTTTGCCGTCCGGCACCAGAAAGGCGCCCGTGGCAGCATCAATAGCCCGCCAGGCCGTGGAACCGGCATCCTGCGAGTTGAGCAAATCTGCACCGTCGTTATCCGGAAGGACTTGCAGCTCTCCATAAACGGTCCGGAAGCCGCCGACCCATTCCGACAGGTTGCCGTTGAGATCCCAGATGCCGGCGACAGTATGGTCATGGCTCCAGGACAGCGGACCGGTACCGGTTAGGACCCTGCCTTTGCCTGTTTCCACATTGGAAACACGGATAGCCCGGTACATGTTTTCCCTTTTGTCCTTGCCGTAATCGTTGTTGCCATAAGGCAAATGGCCGTTTTTCTTGCACCAGAGGGCAATGGCGCCCCACTCCTGAATAGTCGTCAGATGCCAGCCGCGTCCTTTCGCCGTGCATTTGCTGCGGGACAGGTCAAAACCCACGCAATTGCGGGGGATTTCAGCCGGCAGCGAATAGCCTCTCCTGTCAATCTCCGTATTCTGGTACTTGGAGATATAAAAACCGTCCCGCTCAACACCGTTTACCACAAAGGCGGGATGCACCCTGTCACTCCCCCCAGCTATCATTTCTTTCATTGTAAATTTTGGGATATAGACCATCACGGAGGGCTTGCCGGCATCGTCCGTAATAATCTCGTTGTTCGGGCAAACTGTCCTGAACAATATTTCACTAAGATCAAATTTGTTCATTGCTATACCGTCCTTTATAGCATTGATTGATTTAACCGCCCGGGTTTTCCAGCGCAGCAAGTATTGCGGCCAGATCATCCTGATCAAGGGCAAAATGATCCAGTTTAATCTTTTCTTTGCTGCCGTCCTCCCTTTCATAGACAAGCAAAGTATACTGGGCTTCTTTCCGGTAAAACTGCAGCCCGTTTAAAGGGTATTCCCGCAGTGCAAAGGGACTGAACTGAATTTTCAGCGAGTCGGAAGTAAGAATAACATACGGCCGGTAAATAAAGACCAGTAAAACAGCCGAAGCCGCGGCCATGATGCCCCATGGCAGGGCCAATAGATAGCGTCCGCTTAACAGGTAGATGATGGCATTCAGCAGCGCAATCAGAAATAATGCCATCCCGGTAGCTTTGCTTGTTTTATTGCGATAAATAACTTGCATAGATTACACCCTCACATACTCTGAAGTGATTATCTTCAAAACCTGTTCTTGATTCACTGATTTTTTTACATAATTCTCCATTTAGCACAGACTTCCTCTTAACAGGGCTAAAAAAAGCAGTTCTTTAAGCTTTTTTTATGTCCGCTTTTTGCAGGCACAATTGTGTTTTCCAGGATTAGCCATTCAGTTTTTGCCTGAAACATGATATATTTAGAACTGTATGAGCCATAGGGAGACATGCATATGAGAGCAAATACTATAATAAATGATTTAACAACAGGAAGTGTAAGCAAAACCTTAATTATTTTCGCCTTCCCCCTGATGCTGTCAAACCTGCTGCAGACGATTTACAATACGGTTGACATGATAATCGTAGGCCAATTTGTGGGGAAAACCGGTCTGTCTGCAGTTTCCATAGGCGGAAACCTGCTTCACCTTTTTACTTTCATTGCCATGGGATTTGCCAACGCAGGTCAGGTATTGGTTTCCCAGTATCTGGGCGCGGGGAATAAAAAAGCGGTCAGCCGCACCGTAGGAACAATGTTTACCTTCGTTCTATCCTGCGCTATTGTTTTGTCTGTAATTTGCAGTATTTTTGCAGAGCAGCTTTTGTCTTTTATGAATACTCCGGCAGAGGCATACAAATTCGGATTGGACTACACTATAACTTGTTATTTCGGCCTGTTTTTTATTTACGGCTATAATCTTGTCAGTGCTATTTTACGCGGCATGGGAGACTCAAGGCACCCCTTTATATTTATTGCCACGGCTGCGGTAACCAATCTTGTGCTTGACCTGCTTTTCATAGCGGTTTTTAAGTGGGAAGTTTTCGGCGCCGCCCTGGCTACGGTTATCAGCCAAGGGGTAAGTTTTGTCTGGGCCTTATTTTTTCTATACAAAAACAGGGAAGAATTCGGGTTTGATTTTAAGTATAAGAGTTTTAGAATTGATAAAGACATATTTGGCCGGCTTTTAAGATTGGGAGTGCCCATGTGCCTGCAGAGCGCGGCAATCGCCTTCTCAATGTTAATTGTTAATTCCTTTATCAATGCCTACGGTGTTGTGGCATCGGCCGTTACGGGAATAGGCAGCAAGCTTGCCAGTATAACCAGTATAATTACCCTGGCCTTTAGTACGTCGGGAGCGGCTATGACGGGGCAGTGCCTGGGAGCCGGAAAGTACGAAAGAATACCCAAAATTATCCGGACTGCTCTGGTTATTAACCTGCTTTTTGCCTCTGTTCTCATCCTTGCCACCGTACTTTTCCCCAGGGCAATCTTTGGGCTTTTTAATAAGGAGCCGGAAGTGCTCGAGATGGCCATGAGCTATATTCCCTGCGCAGTTATGCTATATTTAGGCAGCGCTCTCCGCTCCCCCTTTATGGCTCTTATAAACGGCAGCGGCCAGTCAAAACTTAACCTTGCCGTGGGAATCCTGGACGGTGTGATCAGCCGCATCGGTCTCGCTATACTGCTTGGGATTACATTCAATTGGGGAATCAAGGGCTTCTGGTATGGCAACGCCATTGCGGGCTATGTGCCCTTCTTAATTGGCGGAGTTTTCTTTGCTTCAGGCAAATGGAAAAGGAAAAGGCTTATAATTAATTAAACGGGCAGCCCCCAGGAAGGGCTGCCCGTTTTTGGGTAAAGCACTAAGCTTTACGCCACCTCTGACTGATCATACTGACCACTCCTCTCCGGGAGAAAATATAGACCTGCTCCCTTTCTTTATTATATGATTACTTTTCTCCGGGGAAAAGGTTAAGTTTTTTTCGGAAACATATTGCAGCATCAGCGGCGGTTCTTGGCGTTTTCCCTGCGGATGATTCTTTTAAAACTGTCGTAGCTTAAATGATACTTTTCCATCAGGGTTTCAATTGATGCTCCCCGGGTAAAATCCTGTACTATCTGCCTGTTTCTGAGATCAAGCTGTCGGCGTACGCTGTTCTTTTCACCCCAGCCTAAATATCTTTCCGGTTTTTTGGGGATATAAATTTCCGTACCCTGAACATAATCCTGCACTTTCTGCAGGAGATCCTTCGGCAGAACATCCTCTGCATTAATATACATAAAAGCCAACGTCCTCCCTGGTTGATATGGGCGTTGGCCAAAGGAAACAACACTGCAGCAAACAGCCATACTAAAAAAGGCTTGAAACAGACAACTCCGCTGCAGGCAGGCCAACGCCGGTAAACTTAAGATACAATACACCAAAAGTCACATTTACTGCTGTCATTTGGCCCACCTCCTTAGAATTTAGTAGTAACGCACTATTATCATACTGCAAAGGTCATATTTTTTGCAAGGGAAAATCAATTAGGAACAAATTCTCAACCGCAGCCGGTGCTTCCCACATCCGGTGTCTGATACCGCGCTTTTTGCCCGGCCGGAAAACTGCCGATACACGGTAAAAGGGCAAAAAAAAATATTATAAAACTGATTTAACTTCATATTTATAGCCGTAGCCCCAGACTGTCGTTATATAGTTCTGGTATGGCTTTATTTTTTCTCTCAGGCTTTTTACATGGGTGTCCACCGTCCGGTCTGTGCCCTCAAACTGACGTCCCCAGACCAGATCCAAAAGCATGCTCCGGGAGAAGGCTTTGTTTGGATTCCGGCAGAAAAACAAAAGCAGATTATATTCCCTGGGAGTAAGTTTAATACGCCTGTTGTTCGCATAAACATCCTGGGAATACAAGTCTATTTTTATTTTTCCCGAGTAAAGGAACTGATCGGCCCCACCGACTATCCCGCTAAGCTTAAGGAGATTTTTTATCCTGGCTACCAGCTCCCGCGGATAAAAAGGTTTTATGATATAATCGTTGCCTCCTGCTGCAAATGCCGCCAGGCGATCTTCCTCGGAACTCCTTTTACTGATGAAGATCACCGGGATGTTGGGAGTCTGGTTTAGGTTCTCGCAAACCATAAAACCGTCAATTATAGGAAGTTCAACTTCCAAAATGAGAAGGTGGTATCTTTTCCTCCTCAGCAGTTTAATTGCCTCTATCCCGTCCTTTGCTTCGTCCAGAGCCCATTTCTCATCTTCCGCGCAGCGTCTGATAATGGTCCGTACAGAAGGGTCCGCGTCCGCAACCAGAAGCCTTATACCGTTTAAGTCCACTGGCAACCCTCCCAACAGCATCGTGCCTTATTTTTATAACACTCGTTATAAATGCACCGGGATGTTTACAACCCTGCCGCCGCCGGAAGCCGTGCTGACGGCGGCAGGGTTAATTATGCAGACTACAGGCAAAATCCGGTTTATAATCTAGCCCTGTTTGCTGTATTTAGAAAGCACCAATTTCATGATTTCCACCGTTTCCTGTGTATCCTGAAGTTCGCTTTTCAGCTTTCTGTTTTCGGCTTCCAGCTCAAGTATTCTTGCTGAGACAGTTTCCGGTTCCGCTTTAACAAGGGCCGGGACTTTTGCCTCTTGCCTAGTCGCCCGGGCAACCCTGCGTTTTGTGGATTCGTCTATCTCAATTACAAAATCCTCGGTGGTAAGTTCATTGAACTTGCCGCGGGGCACATAGTGTGTATGAAGCAGTTCGTGGGATTTAGGCCCGTTAGGCTCCCCCAGGTACTTTTCATACAGCAGCTTAATATAGGGATTTTCATGTGATTTGCGGTATTGTTTGCTTTCATCTTCGGAATAAAGGCCGGACATCCTTTTTTCGCGCACATCGGGATCACTGCTTCTCGGCTGTCCTCCGCCCATCATGCAGCCGCCCGGGCAGCCCATGACTTCAATAAAATGGTACGGCGACTCTCCCTTTGCCAGCTGCTCCATAAGCATTCTTGCCCCGGCAAGCCCGCTTGTCACGGCTACCTTCAACTCCAGCCCTTCCATGAAACTGTATTCGGGAAGCACATCAATAAATTTTATTGTCGCTGTTTTTATTTGCTCGAGGCCGACAATGGGCGTAACATGCAAGCCGTCAAAGGGAATTTCCCTTCCCGTCACCAGTTCGTAGGCCGTGCGCAGGGCGGCTTCCATAACTCCGCCGGTCAGCCCGAAAATATCCGCCGCTCCTGTGGACAGGCCGAGCGGATTGTCAAACTCCTCGTCCGGAAGAGTTAAAAAGTCTATGCCAGCAGTTTTAATCATTTGCGCAAGTTCGCGTGTCGTGATGACGGCGTCCACATTTTTATTGCCGTTGTTTACCATTTCCTCGCGCTCTATTTCAAATTTCTTGGCCGTACAGGGCATGACTGAAACAGTATAAATGTTTTCCGGCTTCACATTAATGCTCTCGGCATAGAAAGACTTGACCAGAGCGCCGAGCATGCAATGGGGCGACTTGCAGGTTGACAAATGGTTAAGCAGTTCGTAGAAGTTGTGCTCAATAAATTTAATCCAACCCGGGCTGCAGCTTGTGATCATGGGCAGGACCGCGCCTTTCCCCGTCAGAGCGTCTCTGGCCCTGGTGAGGAACTCCGTAACTTCTTCCATTATTGTCAGATCGGCGGCAAAATTCGTGTCAAATACCCGCTTAAATCCCAGCCTGCGCAGGGCGGCCGCCAATTTTCCGGTTACCCTGGAACCTGCCGGCAGGCCGAATTCCTCACCCAGAGCAACCCGGACAGCGGGGGCAACCTGAACTACTGTAAATTTTCGCGGGTCGGAAAGCGCCTCCCAGACATCCCTTGTAGAGTCGGTCTCATTAAGTGCCCCTACCGGGCAGACGATGGTACACTGGCCGCAAAGGGCGCAGTTAACTTTGCCCAAAGGAAGTTTCATAGCCGGGCCAATCTCCGTTTTAAAGCCCCTGTTCTGCGGGCTCATGGCTCCCACTCCCTGGATCTCATTGCAGACAGTAACACAGCGGCGGCACAGTATACACTTCGTCATATCCCTGGTGACGGAAACGGATGCATCAACCTGGAAAGGCGAGCGTTCTCCCTCAAACCTGGTGTCGTCAACACCAAGCAGCTTGCCCAAGGCCTGGAATTCACAGGACAAGTTCCGGGAGCAAGTCAGACAGTCCTGTGAATGGTCTGAAAGCATCAGCTCATAGAGCATCTTTCTTGCCCTGCGCACCCTCTCTGTATTGGTGTGGACGACCATTCCTTCGGCCACCTGGGTAATACAGGAGGCCTGCAGGTTCTTTGCCCCTTCAACCTCGACGACACAAATCCTGCATGCCCCAGCCTGGTGGATACCCTGCAGGTAGCAAAGGCTCGGAATATGGATGTTGTTTCTCCTGGCGGCCTCCATAATTGTTATGCCGTCTTCGACCGTTACCTTTTGATTATTTATTGTTAGATTAACCACCCGCATTTACCTCCTTTCGCAGTGCAGGCAGCGCATGGACTCTGCCATGGCCGTCAGCTTATGATATCCCAAAACAACCTCTTCAAAGGTTTCCTTCCGTTTGTCAAGATCCAGCATATCCAAGGGATAGCGTCCCAGCTCAACAATTTCATCGTCATCGTAAACGGGGTTGATTTTTATTTCCGGACCTTTGTTTAAAATTCCCCTGCCGCCCAGGTATTTGTCAATGCCAATGGCAGCCTTCTTGCCGTCGGCAATAGCCTGAATCACCGTGTCCGGCCCCCGTACCACATCTCCGCCGGCGAAGATGCCTTCCGTGGTGGTCATCATGCTGTCGTCATCCACCGTAAAGGTGCCCCAGGGAGTCAGTCCGATGTGCTCGGGCGGTATGAAAGGAAGATCGGCAGACTGGCTGACTGCGGGAATCACCGTGTCCGCTTCAATTGTGAAGTTTGAACCTTCAACCGGCACCGATTTTCTCCTGCCGTCGGCGTCAAATTCGCCCAGCTGCATGCGGATGCACTCAACGCTTGCAACCTTGCCGTCCTCGCCGGTATTAAAGCGTACAGGCTGCGTGAGTTCGAGTATTTCCACTCCTTCCTCGACGGCTTCCTTTACTTCCGACTCATAGGCAGGCATCATGCCCTTTGTCCGGCGGTAGAGTATGGTTACTTTTTTCGCTCCCAGCCTCAGGGCGGTTCTGGCCGAATCAATTGCCGTATTGCCGCCGCCGATTACCACAACCTTTTCGCCGACTTCTACTTTTTTACCGAGATTGACTGTTTTAAGAAAGGTGAGTCCGTGTATTACTCCGGGCAGGTCCTCGCCCTCAATATTTACCCGCAGCGGAAGCTGTGTCCCGGTAGCAATAAACAAAGCATCGAAACTCTTTCTCAGTTCGTCAAAACTGATATCTTTGCCGACGGTTGTGTTGAGATGGATTCTTACCCCCGCCCGCAAAACAAGGTCTATCTCACGCTGCAGGACATTTTTCGGCAGGCGGTACTCCGGTATGCCGAAGGCCAGGACCCCGCCGGCGACGCTTTCCGCTTCATAGATATCGACTTCATAACCGATGCGGGCCAGGTAATAGCCGCAAGTCAGTCCGGCGGCGCCGGCGCCGATAATGGCTACTTTCTTGCCGTTGCTCGGGAAAATAACATCACTTGTATACTCTGGTTCATGTTTGTGGGCATAATCGGCAACAAATCTTTTTATATCGCAGATGGCAACAGGCTCGTCAACCGTACCGCGGCGGCACTTGCTTTCACAGGGCCGCGTGCAAACCCGCCCGCAAATGCCCGGGAAAGGATTTTCCTGGCGGATAAGGTTATAAGCGTCAACAAACCTGCCTTCGGCCACAAGCGACATGTAGCCCGGCACATTAATGCCGGCCGGACATGTATTCTGGCAGGGAGAAATAAAGAGCTCCGAGCAAACACCCGCCCGGCAGTATTTGTTTTTGATATGTTCCTCAAACTCATGCCGGAAGTTTTCAATGGCGCTGAGTACCGGGTTGGGAGCCGTCTGCCCAAGCCCGCACATGGCTGAATCCTTCACTGTCTCGCTCAATTCAACAAGCAGCTCGATGTCGTCTTCCTGCCCCTTTCCCCAACAGATACGTTCGAGTATTTCCAGCATCCTTTTTGTTCCGATCCGGCAGGCCACGCACTTGCCGCAGGATTCATCCTGAATAAAATCCATAAAATAGCGGGCTGTATCGACCATGCAGGTATCCTCGTTCATAACAATCATACCGCCCGAACCCATGATGGCGCCCAAAGCCTCCAGGGTGCCATAGTCGGTCGGTGTATTTAGATTTTCGGCCGTAACACAGCCTCCTGAGGGCCCGCCCAGTTGAACCGCCTTAAAATTCTTTTTGTTGGGAATGCCACCTCCGATATCAAAAAGGACATTCCCGAGCGGCACACCGATGGGGACCTCAACAATACCCGTATTGGCTATATCGCCGGCCAGCGCAAAAACTTTCGTCCCCTTGCTGTTTTCCGAGCCATAGCCGGCATACCATTCGGCGCCGTTGAGAATAATAGGCGGAATATTTGCAAAAGTCTCAACATTGTTGATAATCGTAGGCGCGCCGAACAAGCCCTTCTGAAACGGGTAAGGCGGCTTCTGGGCCGGCTCACCGCGGCGGCCTTCAATGGAATTCATCAGCGCCGTTTCTTCGCCGCAGACGAAAGCGCCGGCGCCAATGCGGATCTCAATGTTGAAATCAAAACCGGACCCTAAAATATTTCTGCCCAGCAAGCCGAAGCTTTCGGCCTGCTCAATTGCCTTCCTCAGGCGCCCGATTGCCAGCGGATACTCGGCTCTGACATAAACATATCCCTGATTGGCCCCAATGGCATAGCCGCCTATAATCATACCCTCGATCAGGGAATGCGGGTCGCCTTCAATCAGACTGCGGTCCATAAACGCACCAGGATCGCCCTCATCAGCGTTGCAGACTATATATTTGCGCTCGCCTTGGGCCTTGAGGCCGGCCTCCCATTTAATGCCTGTAGGAAACCCAGCTCCGCCCCTTCCCCGCAGGCCGGACTTTTTGACCTCCTCGACAATGTCTGCACTGCTCATTCCTTTCAGTGCCCGGGCCAGAGCAAGATAGCCGTCCCGCGCAATGTATGCTTCTATGCTGTTATATTCCATGATACCGCAATTTCTCAGGGCAATCTTAACCTGCTGGCGGAAAAATTCAATGTCGTCAATTTTGGGAACATTTTTGTTCAGTGAGACATCGAAAAAGGTATACTCCTCCAGGATTTCGTTGTCTACCAGATGGGCTTTGATAATTTTCTCGACCTTTTCCGGGGTAAGGTCGGTATAAAATATCCTTTCCGGTAAAATCAAAATTACCGGTCCGATGGCGCAAGTGCCTATGCATCCTGTTTCCATGACTCTGCTTGTATCGTTAAGCCCCAGCTTCTTCAGCATCTCCTCAACTGCCTGCTTGATTTCTGCACATCCTGAAGACACACAGCCTGCGCCGCCGCAGACAAGGATCTGATGCTTGTAGGAATCCAATTCCCTGCTGTATTTCGCTTTTATTGCCTGAAGATCCTCAATGCTCTTAACGATGCCCATATCATTCCCCCCTTTAATAATACTGCCCAAGTATCTTGTCAAGCTTATTGACGTTGACCTGCTTATATACCGTATCATCAATCATAAACGCCGGCGCCAAGCCGCAGGCGCCAATACACCTGGCAACCTCAAAGGTAAAACTGCCGTCGTCCGTAGTTCCGCCAAGTTCAACCTGAAGCTTGTCTTGCAGGTATTCCACAATCTTTTTACCGCCACGGACATAGCAGGCCGTTCCCAGGCAGACGCGTATGGTATGCCGGCCTCTTGGGACGGTGGAAAAGAAAGAATAAAAGGAAACAACTCCTGATACCTGGGATAGCGGGATGTTCATTTCCCTGGAGATAAACTGCTGCAGTTCCAAAGGCAAGTGTCCGTAGATTTCCTGGGCCAGGTGAAGAATCTGTACCAGACTGTCCTCTTTGCGCCTATACAAATCAATAACGTTGGCAATCTGCGCATAAGCCCTTTCCTTCTCCTCCAGGGAAAGAGCTTCTTTTGCTGTCTCTGCAGTCATGACATTCCTCCTCTCCGGTTTATGGGCAATTTCCTTCCATTCATTGTGTTAAAATAATAACAAATATTTGTTAGATTATTATGATACTCGAGAAACCATTTACGATGTTTTGAGAAAAATATTAAAACTTTTCATCATAATTTCATCACATTTTCTATCAATATAACAGAATCATCACAATTATTCAAATATTCTCTCAATAGTGCCTTGCGCTGTAAAAGGATTTCTTTACACATTCTTTCGCCATATTCAAATTCTTTCGGGCTTTTGAAGGCGGAAGTTTATTTTATTCCCGGCTAATGATATTATTTAGACAGATTTACAGGGTTGACAGCAAGGAGTGAGACTGTGAACAGCGGGAAAGCAGCCGCAAGGCAGAAGAGGAATAAACTGCAGTTGCTGCTGGCAAGGAAAGCACAAAAAAGCAGACTGCCCCTTAGCCTCTGCCTGTATGATTTTTCTACCGGCCTGTGGGTGGAAGTAAACGCCCGTAAAAAGATTTATCCCGCCAGTTTAATTAAAGTTCTTTATCTGCTTACGGCCTTAAAGCGGCTTGAGCAGGGCCATTTGTCCCTTGACGACCGGCATGTCTTGACAGAACAGGATAAATACGCCGGAAATACCCGTGTTGCCGGTACCGGCATTCTGCAGTTTGCCAAAGCAGGAAGCAGTTATACTGTGGAGGAGCTGCTCAACCTGATGATCAGCGAAAGCGACAATGTTGCCGCCAACATCATCCTTGACCTACTTGGCCCCCAGGCGATAACGGCTATGGCTGCGCAGCTGGGGCTTGAGAACACCGGTGGCACAAGAAAGATGTATGACCTGGAATCAACACAGCCTGCCAATTCATCCACCGCCCGCGAGCTTACTCAGATGCTTGTCGCCCTGGAAAACAACTTGGTTTGCGGCCAAGCCCTAAAGGAGTTTGCCGTTTCCATGCTGCTGCAAACAAAAAATAAAAGCCGCATCGGCCGTTATTTGGCAAGAAGCGGCATTCGTGCAGCCAACAAAGCAGGCACAGTGGACCGGATGGTTGGAGATATGGCTTTGCTCTATTTCCCAAACCGGCCCCCGGCAGCCTTGACCGTACTGGTTGAGATTCCGGCCATACGGCCAGTATTCGTAAAAAAGCTTAATCATCTTGCAGCGGAAAAAATCATCGGCCGCCTGGCCCGTGCCGCGGTAAAAGAACTGCTTTCAAGCGCAGCCCGCTGTCCCGCAGAGGACCAATAGCAAGCACCCGGTCGGAAGTATAAATACAAAAACCGCCACATCCTTGTGGCGGAATTTATGTTTACGGCTGCAATTCTTCGTAGACATCAACAGACACTATGTTGTAGCCGCGCTCTCTGAGCGCCTTTGTCACGGAATCCCCGTCTTCAGTAGTAAGTCTGATCACAACCAGCGCCTTTTCCGTATTTTCCCTGAAAACGGCAATCCGTGAAATATTGGCGCCGCAGTCTCTGATGACTTCGGCCATGTCAGCCAGTACACCGGGCTTATCTACCGTTAAAATTGTAATGCGGATCCCCTGCTCCCTTACTCCCAAAAGGTCTATAAAGGCATCGAAAATATTTGTTTCCGTAATTATTCCCACTAATTTGCCGTCTTCGCAAACCGGCAGTGCTCCAATCTTATGATCTCGCATCAAAAGAGCAGCTTCCTCCAGGAGCGCATCCGGGGAAACCGTGATGACGTTTTGCCGCTTGGGAAGCACATCGCCTATTTTCATTTTCGCCAGCAAATAGTTGATTTCAAAGACACTCAGACTGGTAGCCGGTGAAGGGGATACTTCAATTAGGTCCCGTTCCGTAACGATTCCTACCAGCTTGTCTTTTTCCATAACAGGCAGGCGGCGAATACTGTTGTTTCGCATAATATCCAATGCTTCGGCAATAGTTGTCTCGCGGGTAATGGTAATGGGATTTTTAGACATCCGTGAACGTACATACATCTTAAATCCTCCTTTTTACCCTCCCAGGTATGCTTTTTTAATTTGCTCGCTCTCCGCCAATTCCTGCGCAGGCCCGGAAGTCACAATCCGTCCGGTTTCCAGGACATACGCCCGGTTGGCAATGGACAGAGCCATCTTTGCATTTTGTTCCACCAGAAGAATTGTGGTGCCGGCTTCATTAATTTCCTTAATAATAGAGAAGATTTCTTTGACCAGAATGGGCGCCAGCCCCATAGAAGGTTCATCCAAAAGCAAAAGTTTCGGTTGAGCCATTAAAGCCCGTCCCATGGCCAGCATTTGCTGCTCCCCGCCGCTCAGGGTCCCGGCCCGCTGGTTCAGCCTTTCGCGCAAACGGGGAAATTTTTCATAAACTTTCTCCAGTGTTTTTTTAAGACCTTCCTTCCCTTTCTGCAGGTAAGCACCCATTTCCAAATTCTCACGCACCGATAAATTGGCAAATATCCTGCGTCCCTCAGGAACCTGGGAGATGCCCATTCTAACAATTTCCTGGGCGGGACTAAAGGATATGTCTCGCCCGGAAAACATGATTTTGCCTCTTTTTTGTCTGATTAAACCGGAAATCGTTTGCAAGGATGTACTCTTCCCTGCTCCGTTGGCGCCGATCAAAGTTACAATTTCCCCTTCCTTCACTTCCAGGGAAACGCCTTTTAAAGCATGAATAGCACCATAATAAACATCAATATTCTCTACTTTAAGCATTCGCTAAGCCCCCTCCCCCAGGTAGGCTTCGATCACCCGTTTGTTGTTCTTTATTTCTTCCGGAGTCCCGTGAGCTATTACTTTGCCGTAGTCAAGGACGTAAATACGCTCACAAATACCCATAACCAAAGACATATCGTGTTCAATCAATAAAATGGTCAGGTCAAAGAGCTCGCGAATTTTTTCTATCAGAGCCATTAAATCTTTAGTCTCCAAAGGATTCATTCCGGCTGCAGGCTCATCAAGCAAAAGTATTTTTGGCTTTGCCGCCAGAGCGCGGACGATTTCCAGCCGGCGCTGCTCCCCGTAAGGCAGGCTGCTGGCCTGCTCGTCCTTTTTATCATCAAGGTTAAACATTTCCAACAATTCTATGGCTTTTTCAGTCATCTGCTTTTCGCCCTGATAGTAGCTGCGCAAGCGCAAAAGCGTGCTGGGCAGTGAGTAGCTGCTATGCCAGTGGGAAGCTATTTTCACATTATCCAGGACTGAAAGGGAATCAAAGAGGCGAATATTTTGAAAGGTTCTTGCCATTCCTCTGGCCGTAATCTGGTAGGGCTTTTTGCCTACAATCGACTCTCCCTCCAAAATTATTTCACCCTCTGTTGGCAGGTAGATCCCTGTGAGTAAATTAAAGACTGTTGTTTTCCCCGCGCCGTTAGGACCAATAAGTCCTACCAGTTCACCATGCCTCAATTCCAAATCCAGGTTGGATACAGCTGCTAAACCCCCGAAAGCTTTAGTCAGACGTTTTGTCATTAACATTGGCTGATCCTCCCCTTTCTTTCCCCCCGAAAAGACGCTTGAAGGTCAATTCTTTTGTGCCCATTAAGCCCTGGGGACGGAAAACCATGATAATAACCAGCAGCAATGCGTAAATTACCATTCTGAGAGTACCGAAATTGATTAAGGCTGCATTCATAAAGGTTACCGCCACGGCGGCGATGACGGAGCCGGTAATGCTGCCAAGTCCGCCAAAAACAACCATTACCAAAGCATCAAAAGATTTCATAAAGCTGAAAGTAGCCGGTTGAATCAAAAAGAAATAATGAGCATAGAGCGCACCGGCTATGCCGACAAAAAATGCCCCGATGCTAAAAGCCAGCACTTTATAATAGGTAGTGTTTATGCCCATAGTTTCAGCGGCTATTTCATTGTCTCTGACAGAGATACAGGCCCTGCCGTGGGTGGAATTAACAAAATTTTTAATGATAAATATGGTTAACAGTGTAAAAATATAGAGCCAGGTCCAGTTTGTCAGCTTGGGAATACCGTTAATACCTGCGGCTCCGCCTACATAATCTATGTTATCAAGCAGCCTGCGAATAATTTCTCCAAAGCCCAGGGTCGCAATTGCCAGGTAATCACCTTTTAAACGCAATGTGGGCAGGCCGATTAAAATGCCTACCAGGAAAGCGGCAGCGGCACCTGCCAGGACGGCCAAGAGAAAAGGCTGCCCCAACTTCATGGTTAAAATTACGGAAATATAAGCGCCTACGGCCATAAAACCTGCATGTCCCAAAGCAAGCTGCCCGGTAAAGCCGACGATTAGATTTAAGCTTACTGCAGCAATAATATTTATCCCCATGAGGTAGAGATTAACCTGGTAATAAGGCGGGATTAACCCTGTCTCAGTAGCAAAAAAAACAGCAGCATAAAAAACAATAAGCAGGATCCCAATGAGGAGATTTTCACGCTTCAATTATCTCACCTACACTTTCTCATGGGTATCTTTCCCTAAAAGGCCCGTTGGTTTGACAACTAAAATAACTATTAAAAGACCAAAGACCACCACATCTCTATAAGCGGAGCTCAAGTAGCCGCTGACCAAAGTTTCGATAATACCCAGTAAAAATCCGCCGGCCATGGCACCGGGAATAATCCCTATTCCTCCCAGTACGGCGGCGATAAATGCCTTTAAACCCGGCATCGAGCCCATCAGGGGGTGAATTGTCTGGTAATACATTCCCAAAAGAACGCCGGCTACGGCAGCAAAGGCTGAACCAATGGCAAAAGTAACGGTGATGACGGAATCAACGTTAACTCCCATTAAGAGTGCGGCATCCTTGTCATAAGAAACCGCCCGCATGGCTTTGCCCGTTTTGGTTTTATGGACTATATACTGCAAGATGAACATCATAATGACGGTAATAATTAAAATAAGAATCTGGTGACTGGTAATCGTTGCATTCCCGCCCAAAAACTTGTACGTTACCTTGTCCACCGCCCGGGGAAAGGTAACATAATCAGTACCGAAGACTTGCAGGCCTCCGTTCTGCAGAAAAAGGGAGACACCAATAGCCGTAATCAAAGCAGAAAGTCTGGTTGAATTGCGCAGCGGCTTATATGCTACACGCTCAACGATAATTCCCAGCACAACGGAAACAACCATGGCAACAATCAGGGCCGGGAAAAAGCCCAGCTCTAATTTGGTTATGGCAAAAAAACCGGCATAAGCGCCAATCATTAAGATTTCCCCGTGTGCAAAATTAATCAGCTGAATGATGCCGTATACCATAGTATAGCCCAAAGCAATTAAGGCATAGATACTGCCCAGTGAAAGCCCGTTTAGCAGTTGAGCAATAAGCGTCTCCATAAACACCCCTCATTTGCGAATTAAAGAGTTTGCCGGAAAAAGAACTCTGTTCAAAATAACAGTAATAAAGGGGGGAATCAAGCCCCCCTTTTTTACTATTTTGGAGCAATTTTTGTTTTGAGGGTTTGTTCTCCATCAACCATTTCGATGATGGAAATTTCTTTAACCGGATTATGCTGCTCGTCAAAGGAGAATCTACCGGTAATGCCGTCAAAATCCTTGGTCTCCGCCAATGCCTTGGTAATGGCTTCGGTGTCGGTTGAGCCTGCCCTTTTAATTGCATCGGCTAACAGGTAAGCCGCATCATAGGCAGTAGCGGAAAATGACGCAGGAATTGAGCCGTATCTTTCTTTATAGGCATTAACAAAGTTTTGTACTTTCTCACTGGGGTCTTGCGGAGAATAGTGGTTGGTGAAGTAAGTGTTGTTCAAAGCTTCAGGTCCGGCAACTTCCACCAGATCAGGCGAATCCCAGCCGTCGGCGCCCAGGAAAGGCACGTCAATTCCCAGTTCCCTGGCCTGGCTGACAATCTTGGCAACCTTTTCATAATAGCCTGGGATGTAAATCAGCTCGGCGCCCGATTGTTTAAATTTGGTCAGGGTAGGCCTAAACTCCAGGTCACTTTCAACGTAGCCTTCTTCTGCTACGACTTCCCCGCCCAAAGCGGTAACATGTTCCTTAAACACTTTATACAAGCCTTTGCTGTAATCATTGGTGTTGTCATAATAAACGGCTACTTTCTTGACACCCAGTTCTTTTACAGCAAATTCTGCACCCACAATAGCCTGGGGAGGGTCAATGAAGCAGGTACGGAAAACAAACTCTCTTGTCTTGTTTGTCTGCGGGTCAACCGTAATGTCAGGATGGGTTGCCGAGTTGGTGATCAAGGGCACCTTGTACTCCGTAATAACAGGGATAGTGTTTAATGTAGCGCCCGTAGTTGCAGGACCCAGGTGAGCAACTACTTTTTCCTGGGTTACAAGCTTGGTGGCAACGCTTAATGCTTCTGTAGCATCCGACTTGTTGTCCAAAACAACAGCTTCAATTTTTTTCCCGAGCACACCGCCGGCTTCATTTATTTCATCAAAAGCCAAAAGAATGGCGTCTTTTGCCGTTGTACCGTAAGCGGCTACATCGCCGGACAATTCATAGTTTACACCGACTTTAATTGTCTCCGAATCGCCGTCCTTACCGCCACACCCGGTTGCCGCCAAAGCCGCAACCAGCATCATAATCAGGACAACCAACCATTTATTGTTTTTCATTATTGACCTCCTCGTGCATATTTTAAAGCTAAATAATTCTACCCCTTCTCCCCCTGCATCAGCAGGCTCTCACCCATAAATTCGGGCTGCCAAGGTGTAAACCCGCTCCCACTATAGAAAGATTATATAATAGCTTAAAAAGTGCTGTCAATACAGCCTTGACATTCCCTGTTTTTTGGCAGCGTCTTTTCAAAACCCGTCTTCAAAATGCCGGCTTATGACCTGCCGTTTTATTAAAATGCCGGAATAACGCTCCCCTTATAATTATCCTCGATGAACTTTTTCACTTCCGGCGACTGCAGGGCTTGGGCAAGTTTTTTAATGCTTTCCCTGTCCTTGTCTTCTTCCCGCACAACCAGGACGTTGGCAAAGGGAGAGTCTTTGGCTTCCATAAATATGGAATCCTCCACCGGGTTTAGATTGGCCTCGAGCGCATAGTTGCTGTTAATTACGCACAGGTCCATTTCAGTTAATGCCCGGGGCAGCATGGCCGCATCCATCATCTGGATTTTAAGATTTTTGGGATTCTCTACAATATCGGCATCGGTGGCGGTAACACCGGCACCTTCTTTTAATTTTATCAGTCCGGCGGCTTCAAGAACATTTAATGCCCGGCCGCCGTTGGTGGCGTCATTCGGTATGCCTACGGAAGCTCCGTCCTCCAGCTGGTCCAGGCTGTCGATTTTGTCGGAGTAAACACCCATGGGTTCGGTATGCACCTTCACAATCCACACCAGGTTGTCATTGGTTCTGGCATTATAGTCATCCAGATACGGTACATGCTGGAAGAAATTAGCGTCAATTGTTTTATCCTTCAAAGCCGGGTTGATTAATACATAATCCGTAAACTCTTCAATTTCAAGCTCGATGCCTTCTTTTTCCAGCAGCGGCTTAACCACTTCCAGAATTTCCGCGTGCGGTTTTGCGGTAGCCCCCACCACCAGCTTTCCGGGTCCGGCGTCATTATCGCCTGAATTATTGCCTCCGCAACCGGCCAGGGCAGCCGTAAACAACACCAGAGAACATATCAGTACAATAAGTTTTTTCATTTATTACTACCCCCTCTTTTTATTGATTCTTTGGGCGAGATTATCGCCAAGCATTTGCACTCCCTGAACAAGTATGATCAGGACAATCACTGTCGGCCACATAATTGAATTGTCATAGCGCTGGTAGCCGTAATAATAAGCCAGTGTACCAAGACCACCTCCCCCTACAATTCCAGCCATGGCCGAGTAGCCCACCAGGCTGATGGCTGTTATGGCAACACCTAAAATTAAGGAAGGTTTGGCTTCCGGCAGCATAACTTTGGTAATAATTGACCAGGTACCTGCCCCCATAGACAAGGCCGCTTCAATTAAGCCCCATTCAATTTCCTTCAGCGAAGTTTCCACCAGGCGGGCGACAAAGGGTATGGCAGCCAAAGTAAGCGGTACTATGGAAGCCACGGTGCCGATATATGTCCCCACCAGCAGGCGGGTTATGGGAATAATTAAGATTAAAAAGATAATAAAAGGTATCGAACGCACAGCATTGATAATCCACCCCAACACCCGGTTAATTGGCTTGTTTTCCATGATATGGCCCGGTGAGGTAACAACCAGTATAACACCCAGGGGCAGTCCGAGCAAATAACTGAAAACAGTTGACAAGACAACCATGTAGACAGTTTCCCAGGTAGCCAAAAGCAACCTTTCCACTAGCCAGGCATCAAACATTATTTAACACCTCTATTTCCAAACCCCGGCTGCGCAGATAATCCATGGCATCTTGCAGTACCCGGGACGGCCCGCTCAATTCCAGAGTCAGGTTGCCAAAAGGTATGTCTTTAATCCGGTCGATGTTGCCGTAAAGGATATTGGCAGCAATATCATACTTGCGAATCATGGAAGAAATCACAGGTTCGCCTGCCGAAGCGCCGATAAAGGCAACCCGGACAAGCACAGCCTCAGTCTGCCCGTCACCTGTCCCGGAACCCTGCAGCAATTCAGTAGGAAGCTCTTTGCCGATTACCGTTTCAACAAAACTGCGCGCAACTGGCGAACCGGGAGCGGCAAAAACGTTGAGGACATCGCCTACCTCGACAATGCGGGAATTGTCAATCACCGCCACCCGGTCGCATACCTCTTTGATTACGTTCATATCGTGGGTAATAAGTAAAATAGTGAGGTTGAATTTGCTGTTGATATCCCTGAGCAGCTTTAAAATAGACCGGGTGGTCTGGGGGTCAAGGGCCGAGGTGGCTTCATCGGACAGGAGCAGCTTCGGGTTGTTGGCCAGCGCCCGGGCAATGCCGACCCTTTGTTTTTGCCCACCGCTCAGCTGGCTTGGGTAGGCTTCCGCTTTCTCGGTCAGTCCCACCAGTTCCAAAAGTTCAAGGGTCCGCTTGACAGCCTTCCTGTGAGGCACTTTGGCAATTTCCAGGGGGAACATGACATTGCCAAAAACCGTCCTGGAGGACAACAGGTTAAAATGCTGAAAAATCATGCCTATTTTTTGCCGGGCAGCTCTCAACTCATGTTTTTTAAGTGTGGTAATCTCCCGGCCGTCCACCATAATTGAGCCTGCCGTCGGTTTTTCCAGCATATTGATACACCTGATCAGTGTACTTTTACCTGCCCCGCTCAGACCGATAATGCCGAAAATTTCTCCCTTTTTTACAGTAAGGCTGACATCATCCAAAGCGGTTATTTTTTGTTTAGCGACCGTAAAGATCTTGGTCAGGTTTTTTATTTCAATCAATACAATGCCCTCCCGCATTGCCGGCGCCCGGCAAGCCCTTTGCAGTTGGTCATCATAGCAATAGTTATTTCATCAATAAAACAAAAAAACCTGCTGCGACCACAGACAAAAAATCGCACCTTCCATTTAGAAAGCACAGGAAGGCTTATTGCCGAGGCTGATACCGACCATACAGTCCTATATTATCATCAAAATACTTATAAGACAATCGCTAAAGGTTGGTATAAGTCAGGCTCCTCCACGGAAATGCTTCCGTCCGAATTGACTCTTGTATGCATAAAAAAGTTAACGGGATGAATAATTGAATGTTTTGCCTTTAAACAGGCGTTGATATTATCAAGGCAATTGGGATGTCCTTTGCCGTTTTGATAGAAATAATCATACATCTCCCTCATACTAATTCCCTTTTCAAACCGTCCTTTCTTCACTTACCTGTGTTAGGTTAAACTTGTCAACAATATTGTTCTTTAGGGGTTGCCGCCCCTTCGACGGACCTGCGGTTCTGACCGCCCTGCAAGATTAAGGGGTCGGATAGAAAGGGCAGGTCAGGGTATAATTTCCTATACGATAAGAAGAAAGCAGCGCAAGGCAAACGCCCGCGCTGCCTTTCCTTTTCCCCTGCCTAAAAGTACAAATCCCGCACGCCCTGTTCAATCCGGTCAAGTCTTTTTTTCGTCAGTTCCCGTACCTTTTCGTCTTTTATCTCCGCCAAATGTTCGGCAATAACTTTTTCACCCAGCTCGCGTGTGGCAGGCGATGCATAATCAAGCAGGTATTCTTTAAAGGTTAGAATGGCATTGGGCTGGCAGACATTTTGGATCTCGCCCGTTTTTGCGAGAGACATAAAACGGTCGCCTGTCCTGCCCTGGCGGTAGCATGCCGTGCAGAAACTGGGAAGATAGCCCGATGCACAAACACTGTTCATAACCTCATCCACACTGCGGTGGTCATCCACCGCAAACTGCGGCGGTGCATCGTCGTCCTCTGCAGCCCTGCGCTCTTCTTCTTCTTCCTTATATCCTCCCACGCCCGTGCTGCTGGCGGCGGAAATCTGGGAAATGCCGTAGTTTATCAGGCGGTCGCGAAAGGCGGGGCTTTCCCTGGTAGACAAAATCAAGCCGGTATACGGTACGGCAAGGCGCAATATGGCAATTATTTTGGCAAAATCGGCATCCCTGACCAGATAGGGGAAATTATCCAGGCTAACGCCGGTTGCCGGGCGCAGGCGGGGAACAGATATGGTATGCGGGCCCACGCCAAAGCGCTCTTCCAGGTGCTGCACATGCTGCAGCAAGGCCAAAACTTCAAATTTGTAGTCATACAAGCCAAAAAGCACGCCGAAGCCCACATCATCTATACCGGCCAGCATGGCCCTGTCATGCGCCGTTGTATGCCAGTCATAATCGCTTTTCGGCCCGGAAGGATGCATGACTTTATAGGTATCGCGGTGATATGTCTCCTGAAAAAGAATATAGGTCCCAATTTCCGCTTCCTTCAGGCGGCGGTAGTCTTCAACGGTTGTAGCGGCAATATTGACGTTAATCCGGCGGATGCTGCCGTTTTTGAATTTCAGGCTGTAAATTGTGCGGATGCAGTCCAGGATATAGTCGAGGGAACATTCTTCAGGATGCTCTCCCGCCTCCAGTGCCAGGCGCTTGTGCCCCATATTCTCCAGGAGCCTGACTTCCTGGGCCAGTTCTTCCTGAGTAAGCTTCCGCCGCTTAAACCGGTTATCCCGCCTGTAACCGCAGTATACACAGTTGTTAACACAATAATCGCTGACGTAGAGCGGAGCAAAAAGGACAAGCCGCTTGCCGTATATACGCTCTTTTACTTCCCCGGCTGCAGCAAACATTTCCGAGAGCAACTCTTCATCATCCGTCTGCAAAAGAACTGCCACTTCCCGCAGCGTTAAACCCTGAGCCTGCCGGGCTTTTTCAATAATGGCGGCCACTTCTGCTTTACCGGTATTCTTTGCTTCTTCAAGCAGCCTGTTAATTTCATCTTCTCTGATAAAGTCTGCTTTTTCCCACTCCTGCATTTTGAGAGCCGCTTTAACCATGTTTTTTCATCTGCCTTTCTTCATAGTATTCAGGGAATATTTGCCCAGCAATCTCCGGGAACGGAGACAAAGCCCGGGGCAAAATCCCTACTAAATAGGCTATGGCAACACCGTAATTAACTACGGGAACGCCGGCCGCCTTGGCCTGGGCCATACGGGACAGCATTTCCCGCCTGTTTATCATACAGCCGCCACAGTGCAAAACCAGCTTGTAATCCGGTAGATCCTCCGGAAAAGAAAATCCGGAAGACCAGCTAAACTGCAATTTTCCTCCTACTCTCTTCTCCAGCAAACGGGGCAGCTTTACCCGCCCGATGTCATCTTCCACGCGGTGGTGCGTACATGCTTCCGCCACCAGTACTTTATCCCCCGGCTTCAGGCTGTCTATGGCCAGCGCTCCTGCCGCCAGGCCGGCCAGATCTCCCTTTTGCCGGGCAAAAAGAATAGAGAAAGAAGTGAGCAGGACATCAGGAGGCGTCTCTTTTGCCACCTGCTTAAATACCTGGGAATCGGTAATAACAATTTTCGGTTTGCGGGACTGCTGCCGGATGGTTTCCCCGATTCTGTCATCCTTGCAGACCACGGCAACGGCATTGTGATCCAGAATATCCCGCAGGGTCTGAACCTGGGGCAAGATCAGCCTTCCTTTGGGTGCCGCCTGATCAATAGGGACAATTAAAACAACTATGTCCCCCGGCTCCAGCAAATCACCCACCAGCGGTCGGTCGTCCCACCCCGGCGGCGCCGAACGGATTAAAGCAATTTTTAAATCTTCGATGCCGTCTCCCGTCAGTGCACTGACAGGCACCGCGGTAATACCCATTTTCTTCAGTTCCGACTTGAGTTCCGAAGAAACAGGCAGCAAATCAATTTTATTTAAGGCAGCCACCACAGGCAGCTTTTTATCCCGGCAGGCTGCAAGCAAATCCCTTTCAAGGGCAGACAGCATCCTGTCCGCCTCCAGTACCAGTAAAACAAGATCGGCCTGATTTAAAACCTGGCGGGAACGCTTGACCCGCAGTTTCCCCAGTTCGCCCTCATCATCCAGCCCTGCCGTATCAATCAGCACCACCGGTCCCAAGGGAGGAATCTCCATGGCTTTAAAAACAGGGTCGGTAGTTGTTCCGGGCACATCCGAAACCAGGGCAATCTGCTGGTTGGTTACGGCATTAATCAGGCTGGATTTGCCGGCATTGCGGCGGCCGAACAGTGCAATCTGCAGGCGGTTTGACCTTGGGGTGGTCTGCATAAACAACACCTCTTTCTCCTAGCTTACAGCCCGGCTGAATTTTCTTTTCGGGCTGTGTCCCTGGTCCCCGGCTACCGTTCTTCCCAGGGCCGTGATCATATTTTCAAGCTGCCGGCGGCCGGCGACCGGCATTGTCTTTTCGGCACGGCTTTTGTTGGGGTAAATTTCATACAGGTTCTTGTACTCGCTTGGCGTGACGTTGGGCATTACCACATTTGCCCCGCTGCAAAGCGCCCTTTCCCTGCCGTCACCGGCAATTGTAAATAGAGCCGTAGTAGCTGGCAGGTGGGCAAGGGGCAGCAAAAGCCGCGCCACAGCCAGCATCTTCAGGGTCATATCAACCGGGCCGGGAGGATATTCTGCCAGAGGGGTGGACGGGTGGGGGATAAACGGTCCAATCCCGGCCATCTCAACATCCAGTTCCTTCAGCAGCAGCAGATCGTCAGCCAGTGTTTCAATTGTCTGTCCCGGCAGTCCCACCATGCAGCCGGAACCGACTTGGTAGCCCAGTTCGCTTAACTGGCGCAAGCAGTCAATACGAGAGGCCAGGGTCTTGCCAGGGTGCAGCTTTTTGTAGAGTTCCGGGTCAGCCGTTTCATGCTTGATTAAGTACCTGTCTGCTCCCGCCTTGTGCCACAGGCGGTATTCTTCATAGGGCCGCTCGCCCAGGCTTAAAGTAACGGCAACCCCCAGCTTCTTCAACCTGCGGCAGATATCGGCAATCGCGTCGGCATCATAAGTGCTGTCCTCACCTGACTGCAGTACAATTGTCCGGTAGCCAATTGAAACTGCAGAGGCAGCAGCCTTGTAGATGGCATCTGCGTCCATGCGGTAGCGCCGCAAATTCTTATTGGCGCAGCGCAGCCCGCAGTAAAGACAGTTGCGGCTGCAGTAATTGGAAAACTCAATAATTCCCCGCAGGTGGACAGCATCCCCTACGTATTGTCTGCGGACGGAATCCGCCGCCTGAAACAATTCATAATCGTGAGAATTTTCACATGACAAAATAAGAATAATATCGTCCCTGCTCAAGCTGTGCTCTCTCACAGCTTTGCTGATGATTTGCCGGATTTGCTGTTTCACTCAACCACCACCCCTACTTTTTAGTTAGCGCTGACTTGACGCTTACGCCGCGCAGAGCGCCCAGTTTCCCGGTCAGCGAGCCGATGTCATCCGTGGTGCCGTCTACAATCAGCGAAATAACTGCAACCTGACGCTGCCGGTAAGGAATCCCCATTCTGCCCACAATGGTGTCTTTATGTTCCGATAAGATTTTGTTAACCGCCGGCACTACAGCCATGTTTTCGATGACAATGCCTACAACGCCAAGTCGTCCACTCACCTGTTCTTCTCCTTTCCGCCAAGTAAAAAAGCCTGCCCTGCACAAAGGCAAAAGGCAAGCTTTTATTGCTTGTTCCCATATAGCTCCCTTTCCGGCAGGTTACCCCTTTGGTGCAGGATTCTCTTGCTTTTTTAGCCTTCGGGTCAGCAGGTGCCTTCCCTAAGCTTGTGAATGCATGAACAATCCGTGGCAAAATATATAATCAATTTATTGTGAATCTATTAACAATTTATCACATTTTGCAGAATTGTCAAGCTCAATATTAACATGGATAGTGTCAAGACACTTTAGGTTTTAAGACGAACCTCACACCACTCAAACAACACTACGTTTATTTAGCTCTTTTAATGCAAACCGGGTATGGCTGCTTCCACCTCTGAAA
>Ga0209537_1000056_pt1 | contig 111197 bp, 98 predicted proteins | sample BioPla4DNA1_FD_187698 | JGI IMG/M metagenome (GOLD analysis project Ga0209537, IMG submission 187698) | Biogas fermentation microbial communities from Germany - Plant 4 DNA1 (SPAdes) (version 2) | ecosystem: Engineered > Bioreactor > Anaerobic > Digestate | place: Bielefeld, North... | reverse complement strand
GCGTATCGTGATTTGTCAATGTCAGAAATAGAAATTTATTGCCTGGCATTTCTATTTTATGACACTTTCTAGGCTTAATATCCGTTCTGGAGCAGATGATTATCCGAGACAGCAATCCCCAAAAAGCTCACCCACCTTGGCATCTCTGTTTTTGTTACAACATCTGATGGTATTTTTCCTTCAAGGAATCTCCGCAAGTTAGTAAGGCGCAGTATCATAGCCAACGCTTTTTGTAATTACATCATTACAGAATTATATTGATAACTGTCGATATGCTTGATAGAATCATTATATCAAGAACCTTCGATGTGATTGACACATATGAATATGTTCAGGAGGCACTCTTATGAAACATTCATATGCAGACTATGTTCCTGCAATGAAGGCCTTGTCAGATGAAACACGACTAAAGATCATTGATATGCTTTCATGTGGAGAAATGTGCGCGTGCGAAATCTTAGAAGAGCTCAGCATTTCCCAACCCACTCTTAGCTATCATATGAAAATTCTGTCTGAATCTGGCCTTGTAAATGCAGTACGTGATGGGGCTTGGATGAGGTACACATTAAGAAAGAAGGAATTCGACGAGCTTAAAGCTTTCTTGCAGTATATAACAAGCGACAAGGAAGACTGTATTTGCAGAAAGCGGAAAGATGAAAAACCTGATGAACGGTGTTGTTAGGAAGCCGCTGACATCAAGTAGAGATTCTTTGGCTTATATTGCGAATCAAGAGAAAGGGCTATCATGATATGGAAACCTTGAATGTAACCTGGGATTTCTTTCAGAACACCCTACTAGGCATGAAATGGCTAAACGACTTAGTTGGCAGTGGACTTAATTCGTTGGGCCTTAACACAACCAATCGTTGGGTTGGAAGTGTTCAGTTTTTTGTTTATGACGTCATCAAGATTACCCTGCTCTTGTGTTTTCTGGTTTTTGCAATCAGCTATATACAAAGTTATTTTCCCCCTGAACGCAGCAAGAAGATATTAGGGCGTTTTCGTGGCATAGGAGCGAATGTGATTGCCGCCCTGCTGGGAACAGTAACACCGTTTTGTTCATGTTCGTCAATACCGCTCTTCATAGGTTTTACGTCCGCAGGTTTGCCTTTGGGAGTGACGTTTTCCTTTCTCATATCTTCACCTATGGTAGATTTGGGATCTCTTGTGCTACTGATGAGTATCTTCGGTACAAAGGTTGCCGTCGTATACGTGATCGTTGGCCTCATATTGGCTGTAATTGGCGGCACGGTCATTGAACAGCTTCGCATGGAAAGATATCTCGAAAGCTTTGTCCTTGCTGCTAACAGGGTAGATCTGGAATCTCCTGATTTAACAAGAAAAGACCGGCTAGCTTATGCCTTAGAGCAGACGCTCTCAACCTTCAGCAAGGTACTCCCGTATATCCTAATAGGAGTCGGCATCGGCGCGATCATTCATAACTGGATTCCTGAAGGATGGGTATCGACTCTACTTGGAAGCAATAACCCCTTTGGCGTAGTACTGGCCACGCTTATTGGCGTCCCGATGTATGCGGACATTTTCGGCACCATTCCCGTGGCGGAGGCGTTGTTTGCTAAGGGTGCGCAACTTGGAGTAGTACTCTCTTTTATGATGGCTGTGACCACGCTTTCCCTACCCTCAATTGTTGTGCTGCGGAAAGTGGTTAAGCCCAAGCTTCTGGGTCTTTTCATTGCAATCTGTACCCTCGGAATCATGATTATCGGCTATCTGTTCAATGAAGTCCAAGTGTTGATAGTCTAGGAGGCAACAGAAGATGGCAGACAGAAAGAAAGTGGTCGTTCAGTTTCTCTATTTAGATCTTGATACCTGTGACCGCTGCATCGCAACAGAGAAAGCGCTTGATGATGTAATGAAGTCACTCACTCCGGCACTCGGCATTGCTAGTTTCGAAGTAGAATACAACAAAATCCAGATGAAAACAGCGGAGATTGCAGAACGGTTCAGGTTCGTCTCTTCGCCAACGATTCGTGTCAACGGTAACGATATCTGCCAATTTGTCGCGGAGAACAGCTGCGGATGCTGTAGTGACATAAGCGGAACTGAGGTGGACTGCCGGGTGTTTGAGTATAACGGAGAGCTATATGAGGTTCCTCCAAAAGAAATGCTTGCTGAAGCAATACTGAAATCGGTATTCGGGCACGCTGAAACTGGTTGTTCATGCGGAGAATATGAACTGCCCAAGAACCTGAAAGGGTTCTATGAAGGAAGGAAAACTAAATCTAGCTGGTCTTGTGGGAAGGATTGCTGTTAGTCACAGGAACACGCTGCCTTAAGTGGTAATTCTTGTGGAGTTTTGCGTGTATTGATCACGACCGCAAACCAATATGACATAAGGAGGGATTCTCTTGGCATTGTTCGCCAAGAAAAACAGGACGGACGCTTCATCTTGTTGCTGCAGTAGAAACTATAGTCCAGAGGACATGGCAAAAGCGGAAGCCGCGAAATCACAAGGTTCAAGGATCAAGATACTGGGAAGCGGATGTGCCAAGTGTAACCAACTTGCTGACGCCGCAAAGGCAGCGTTGGAACAGCTCGGCATGGATGCCTCTGTTGAACACGTAACTGATTTTGCCCAGATCGCAGTCTACGGTGTGATGACCACCCCTGCTCTTGTAGTCGATGGGAAAGTCGTTTCTTATGGCAAGGTGCTCAAAGCCGATGAGATTGTCAGAATCCTGCAGAGAGTGATGGAATAAGAAGTGGGAGTGTTAGGGGGAGATCACATTATGGAAAAAGGTCGTACCGAAGGGATAGGTTTTTTTGAAAGATATCTGACACTGTGGGTTGCGCTTTGTATGGTGATAGGAGTCTTGATCGGCAGGTATCTGCCGGGCATCCCTGGTTTTCTCCGACGTTTCGAGTATGCAAACGTGTCGATTCCTATTGCAATACTGATCTGGCTCATGATATATCCAATGATGCTAAAAGTGGATTTCCAAAGCATTAAGGATACACGTAAGAACCCTAAGGGGCTTCTTGTCACGTGGATAACCAATTGGCTGATAAAACCCTTCACCATGTTTATCATTGCGAGGCTATTCTTCTTCGTGGTCTTTAAGTCTCTGATTCCAGCAGAGCTAGCGCAAGCTTATCTTGCTGGCGCAATACTCCTGGGAGCAGCCCCGTGCACGGCAATGGTGTTCGTGTGGAGTCATTTGACAAATGGCAACCCAGCCTACACAGTCGTACAAGTGGCGACAAACGACCTGATTATTCTTGTGGCCTTCACACCTATAGTTGCGTTTCTATTAGGTGTAAGCGGTGTAACCATACCCTGGGACACTCTAATTCTTTCGGTGGTTTTGTTCGTTGTCATCCCGCTGGCTGGTGGGGCAATCACGCGCAATTACATTACAGCGAATCGTGGACTTGATTACTTTGAAAACAGTTTCTTGCCGAGATTCAGCAGCGTCACGATCGTTGGTCTATTGCTGACACTGATACTGATCTTTTCGTTCCAGGGAGATGTGATCATCAATAATCCTCTTCATATTGCATTAATTGCTGTACCGTTAGTCATTCAGACTTTTCTCATCTTCGTCATCGCATATCTAACAAGCAAAGCTATAAAGCTTCCACATGATATAGCGGCACCTGCAGCCATGATCGGTGCATCCAACTTCTTTGAATTAGCGGTTGCCGTGGCAATCTCATTGTTCGGTACACAAAGCCCCGCTGCACTTGCTACGATTGTGGGAGTCCTTACAGAAGTGCCTGTCATGTTGATGCTCGTAAGAATAGCGAATAACACAAAGCACTGGTTTTCTACAAAGAGCCAAATAACCTGAGGAATCAGCATACATGACGCTCTCGCGTCATACGGCTCTTGTCATCCAATCGCTGGCCTTGCGCGGCTCTGTCAGCGGTAGGATACCCCCGGCAGCGGCCTTTACTCTTACGAGAGCGTTCGCACGAAGCTCGAGGAAAAACGATTCCAAAATGCTTCAGTCAAACCGGTTTTCGTAGATGAAACACTCCTAAACAACTGATCGTAGCTATATTAGCAATCGCTAAGAACAATATCCACTCAATGTACCTACCAAATAATAAATAGAGGCTTTTTGCATTCATTACCTCGATGTTTTGAGTTATACTGCCTTTTTCACCATATCCAAGTTCTGCAATAATTCTGCCATTATGATCTATAATCTGAGATATTCCATCCTCATTTGCGACAACAATCGGAACCGCACACTCTGCAGCTTTCATTACAGGAAAATACCTATGAATATTGTGATATATAAAGTCAAAGCCACTATCATTAAAAGGTGCTAGAATCATTTGGGCTCCGTTGTTTTTAAGTCGCTCTACTGTGTTAGCATTCATATCATAGCAAATCGATACTCCTATTTTCCCAAACCGCGTTTCATATACATCATAATCTTTTCCTTTTGAATAATCCCTGGTCTCACTAAGAGGCACCAGATTTCTTTTCCTGCTTATTCCCTCAATTTCCCCATCGTTAAGCAGTAAGGCAGAAATAAACCTTTCATCCTTGCTTTTCGTAACACTGTTTCCTTCAGTAACAGTAAACAAGGTTAGATCACCTAATCGTTTAGATGCATCAATGATATTGTTCCTGAATGCTTGATCAACTTTATTCTCCGTATCATAGATCCCCAGTTCAGTCTCGGGGAATACGATAATATCCGCATCTACAGACTCAGCAAGACTCATATAGTATTGAAACTTCTGGTTTATGAAATCTTCGTAATCCATATTGCCTGATGGCGGAGCATAGCTGCCCTGTATGATCGCAACCGACACTTCCTTCACTATCTCAGTGTCAGCTGATAAATCCATTACGTTCGGAGTTAAGATCAATGAAGCGCATATCGTAACAACAATGCCACTTATTCTAATACTCTTAGCATCGCATAACACATTTGCTGCCGCAGATAATAGCAATGTAACCAGCAATAGAACCACGCGGCCACCAAAAACAGTTGCTGATTTGATTATAAAAGTATGAGTTGACAAAGGCGATAAGACAGGAATCATATGGATGAAGCCTATTGTCGGTATGTTCTGAAATATAAAATCAAACGCAAAAAAGAAAGCCGGCATTACAATAAATCTATAGCTTTTCTCATCGCAACTAATCAGCGCTCTATACAAAACCCTTGCAAACAGATCTCCAATAAGAACTGCCAATACGATTCCCAAAAAATATGGAAACACATTATTCCATATACTGATAGCAAGCATAAGAAAATACGGCGTCAAAAAACAATACATATTTATCCTAGTAATATACCCCTGCAAAATGAGATAAGAAGCCAATATGATTCCAATGTAAAACAGAAAAGCCGCAGAAGGCAGAACGTTTCCGGCTACAAGCATGATCCCTGAAATCAAATATAGAACTGGAACAATTGCATATTTACCTGTTCTTTTCTTCTTGAGCTTTTGCTTCTCACATATTGACATCTTAATACCCCTTCATATAATAACCTAAAACGACCCTCCCCAAGAAATACCACACCTCACCCGGATTATAATACTATTCGACACATGTTGTTGCTAATCACGCTGTTTGATTGCGTTCTGCTCACGGTATGTGGCCGGCAGCGGCAAAAGATCGTCCCAGAGATTCAACTTCTGCATAATCGCCTCATAGATCTGCGTCCGGAGCGCCTGCGGTGAGGAAAACAACTCTTTGCAGTTATTCATCTGAAGAAATTGATGGTTGTACCTGGCTTGATTCCGATCTGTGCTGGATGATAAATTCGTGGAAATCGAAAACAGAGGAGCAAAAAGATGTATGTGAATAATGGATTTGCACGGATTCTGTGCGGATATCTTAATAATAAAGATATTAACACGGCATTGTTCAGTTGGGCCATGCCCAAACCCTGGATGTTTGACATTATAAGCGGACATCAAAAACGTCAACCGGTTAACCCTCTCAAATCATGGCGATTACATCTCTTCTGACGCATCTGATTCTTTCGTTATTTGCCCGTTTTCTCCTAAACCCTCTGCAATGCACACCCTACGCTTTATCTCATCCAGATCGAGCACGCGCAGATTTGTGCCATAAAGCTCTGATAGCAGTTCTTCGTTCACTATGTCATGGCTATTTCCAAAGATGAGATTCCCGTTTCGGTCAAGCACAGCCACTTCGTCATCGAGAAGAAAAACATGATCAGGATTATGGGTGGTCATCACCACGCCGTACCCATCATCCGCCAGCTCCCTGAGCATGCTCAGCACTTTCATCTGGTTGCCGATATCCAGATGTGAAGTAGGTTCGTCCAAAAGGATAACAGAAGGCCTCTGTGCAAGCACCCTGGCAATGGCAACTTGCTGCCTCTCTCCTCCACTGATCTTCATAATAGACTGCTCTGCTATGTGTTCCAATCTCATTCTTCGAATAGCAGTCCATGCTATCTCATATTCCTCTGCTTTTGGTTTTTGAAATAAGCCCATACGAGGTGCGCAACCGGTAACAACATAATCAAGCACACTATAGTGGAAAGACGGCACTATGTCCTGAGGAACAAGTCCTACTGCGCAGGCAATCTCCCTCTGACGCATACGAAGGTAACTCCTACCGTCAAACAGTATATCGCCGCGGGTAGGCATCAGAAGACGTGCAATACAAGCAAGCAATGTGGACTTGCCTGCTCCATTTGGCCCTAAGATAGACAGAACGCGCCCCTTCGTGATTTGGAAGGTCAGGGATTTGAAGACTCGTTTTCCATTGGGATATGAAAATCCAAGAGACTCCACTGAAATATTCATCGAACTGCTTCCCTTTGTCTCCATAGCAACCATGCAAAAAATGGTGCACCGATTATCCCGGTAAGTATGCTAAGGGGAATCTCAACTGACATCGCTGCCCGGGAAAGTGTATCTACAATGAGCATAAATAGGCCGCCCAGTAGTATAGTCACAGGTAATAGTTTGGTATTATTGGGACCTGTCAGCAACCGTCCAAGATGGGGTATTACAAGACCAATCCAACCTATGGTTCCGCTGATACTCACAGCGCTTGCCGTAAGAAAACTGGCACAGGCTATAACAATTCCACGGAAAAGAGGCACATTCATGCCCAGTGTTTTAGCTTCGTCTTCACCAAAGGAGAGAATATTAATTCTCCAGCTCAAAGCAAGAAGCAAACTTCCACAGATAATAAACACAGGCAGCACAGCCAGCATTTGTGCACGATTCACCGATGCGACACTGCCCATCTGCCAAAAAACGATCTCCGCCAATTGAGTCTCAGGATCAGCTACGTATTTGAGGATACCTAGCACCGAAGTCATGAACCCACTGGTAACTATACCTGCAAGTACTAACGCCATATTACTGTCGCTGCGCAACAGGCGTGTGATTGCCACACTGATACTGACAGCAATCATGCCCATAGCAAATGCGGAAACCTGTATCATTGACATGCCGCCTCCACCTAAGATGGCGATTGCTGCCCCGACACACGCGCCTGATGATACTCCTAATAAATCAGGCGACACCAGGGGGTTCTTGAAAACCCCCTGGTATACTGCGCCTGACAGAGAAAGAGATGCACCTACTAGTATTGCAGAAGCTATACGGGGGATACGAATAATAAACACTACATTGTGCATGGCGTAGTCGGAAGGAGTGGTATCTGTGATCCTTTCAACCAGAACCCGTATAACATCCGCAGGATTCATACTGTACCGGCCTACACTTAGTGCAATCAGGCAAAATCCTGCTAACGCCGCTGCGAGTCCGGCCAGAATAGTATGATATCGTCTGTTACGCTCAAACTCCACTACTATTCAATCCCAAGCCTTTCAGCACTGAACGTCTGTCCGTATACAAACTGATAGAATTCATCTACATCCGCCATCAAGTCTTCAAAGCTATACAGTTCGGGATGCAGGTTGTAGCATGTCCAGCACAACCCAAGTGCAGATGAAGCTACAGGATAATCCCAAGGCTCGAGTTTAGACGGGAACATGTAAACCCTTCGGTTCTGAACCGCTGAAATACTTGACCACTTCGGATCATTCAAGATGTCTTCTACCGTATAGTCAGCGTAAACAGGAATATAAATAACCTCCGGATTCCATGCAATAATCTGTTCAATGTCTACATCAGTCCACAGTTCATCAGGTTGGAAGCCTGCAGTTACGTTTATGCCACCTGCAGTCTCAATCATAAGGTTCTGGAGCATTGCATCTGTACTTACCGCTGTCATGGAGCTCCCTGACAGCATCAACACAGTCGGCTTTGTCTCTGCCTTCTCTGCGATAGCGCTGATCTTCTTGATCTTTTCGTCAAAGAAATCATTTAGCCTTCTTGCACGTTCGTCCTGGCCGGTAGCTTTGCCTACCAGAGTAAGCGCGCTCTTAATAGACTCGAACTTCTCCACATCCAGGACTAGGCACGGAACACCTATTTCCTCAAACTGAGGGACCTGTGATGCGAAGCGAGCCGGCATCATCATAAGATCAGGCTTAACTGCCATAACAGTCTCCATATTTATGTTCCGGCCTTTGCCGATCTGTGTAACTTCGTTGATCTCAGGAGCAACCAAGTCATATAATCCGAAAGCCATATCCTTATTGCCGAAGCCGACAATTCGATGCCCGTTTCCATCGAGGACCACAACCATGTTCATGGTTGGATTGTGAGTACCGATTACCCGCTGTGCCGGCCCGGGAAGTTCTACAGTCCTGCCTATATGGTCGACCAGCGTGATTTTTCCCTCAGGATTACTGGTTTCACCTGCTACACCACAGGTTGCAAGCACGAATAACATTGTTATACACGCCAACACCGTACCGAGTTGTCTTTTGTTAATCTTAAAGGCTCTCATGTGGTATTCCTCCCACCTTTCAGATATCAATCGTATTCAGGAACCAAATCCTATACCCATACTCCTCATACCATTGCCTACTACCGAAAAAATAGAGCCCTACTGTGGGAGCAGGGCCCGGTACCTAACACTTAACTGACTGCCTATGGCGACCCTCCTTTCCACAATGGGAGGCCATGCCGTTTCCAGCATAACCCTAACGCCTGTAACTCATAGCTACTTGCCTTAGACTTTACAGGTTCGGAGTCTAAAGGTATTCACGTATGTAACAGTCTATTTTTTTTAATTTTATCACGATTTTCTTATAATGTAAACGATGCCCACAGAGATGGCGGCGTTTCTGCCACCTTCCTGGAAGATACTGGTTCCATTTCGGCCATCTTTTCCGATCTTTTCGGGCACATGCTCATAACTACTTTATTTTCAACCAGCTTTCCTCAAAGAGATGGTTCGATTTCGACCACCCTTTACGATTCTTTCGAGCAAACGCTCATTAATGGTTGATTCTCAACCACCTTTCCTTGAGGAGGTGGTTCAATTTCGACCACACTTTCCGGTTTTTTCGAGCAAACGCTCATAAATGGAAGGTTTTGAACCACCCAAACTGCCTCAGGTGGTAGAGAATCGACCACATTTTCAGGCTTCAAGCGGATTTTGGGACCTTTTTGGGGCTCAGGTGGTAGATTCTCTACCACTTTTTTGGAAAATGTGGCAGTTTTTCGCCCACCTTTTCAGAAAATGTGGGCGAGTTTCGACCACCGAACCGCAAATTACCACATTATGGGAGGCGTGGTGGTCGATATCCTACCACCCTAGCACCTGATCATGGTAGAAAACCTTCCACCTTTAGGCCTCCTGGTGGGCGAGAATCTACCATTTTAGAACAAGCGCTCAGAACTGTGGTAGAAAAGCTGCCACCAAAGAGCCTTTCGGTGGTTGCTTTTCGACCACGGCAGCCTGTCGCTTCCGACGAGACGGCTGGAATGAGCTGTTCACATCCTTAGGCTGAGGCTTTTCAGCCGCAAACAGGTGGCCTGAGCTGGAAGTAAGAGATGATCTGCTATTCTGACGATCGCATGTTAGTAGGGCTGTTGTGTGTTACACGGACGTTAGCCGGGCTGTTGCATCTTAGACCGACGATTACCTGTCAGCCAGGCCGTTGCGTGTTAGACCGACGATCACGTTTTGAAAGGAAGGTTCAGGGATAAGCATAAGATTCACCCGACGTATGCAGACTCAAGGAGAAAAACAAAACAGCCAGGAAACCCTGGCTAAGGCTGTCAACAAATGGTAGCGGCGACTGGATTCGAACCAGTGACGCCACGGGTATGAACCGTGTGCTCTAACCACCTGAGCTACGCCGCCCCCTGAAATTGTTATCTCTTGTGAAATTGTTATCGTTTGTGAAATCGTTATCTCTTGACGTTATTATACTCTAAAATTGTTATGGGGCGCCAAAGATGCCTCGCTTCGTACGTCCCACAATCATTCTGAAAAAAATGGTGGCGGGGGCTGGATTTGAACCAGCGACCTCCGGGTTATGAGCCCGACGAGCTACCAGCTGCTCCACCCCGCGACGTTATCAGCAACGGAGCAGTCAATTGCTTATGACAGCTACCGTGCATTAGTTATTATAGCAAATAGGTCTGCCTTGTCAAGTCATTTTGCCTTCCTACTTGATACAGCTTTTCGCGTCTTAACAAGATAAGACATGGAGTCCTCATGTCTATCGATTGCAATAGACATGAATAAAACATCTACAACTGCCAGCTGCGCAATGCGGGATGCCATTGCCCCGCTGCGGAGGGCAGTCTCATGAACTGAGGTCAACAAGACAACCTCAGCAAGACAGGCAGCTGTCGACTCAGGGTAGTTTGTAATGCAGATCGTCCCGGCGCCGGCCTGGCGAGCGAGCCTCAGCACTTCAGCCGCATCAAGGGTCTCTCCTGAATGGGTTATTACTATCGCCACATCTCCCGGCTGCATAAGAGCTGCCTGCACCAGCTGGTTATGGGTGTCTTGATCGAACTTCGCCTCTATCCCAATCCTCATAAACTTTGACTGAGCATCATGGGCCACCAGCCCTGAAGCACCCACACCGAAAAAAACGAGCTTTTCGGCATTCTTGATTATGTCCACTGCTTTCTCCAGCTCAGTTTCACTAAGCACCTTGAGCGTATCGGAGAGAGCTTGTGCACTTGTTTGGAAGATCTTATCTCTGATAACCGCTACGCTATCTCCAGGCTCGACTTCTCCGAAAGCATTGGCAGGTGTCGTCGCCAGATCCCTTACAAGAGCCATCTTAAGATGAGGGAATCCCTCAAAACCCAAACGTTGACAGCATTTGATCACAGTTGATTCGCTTACTCCGACCTCAGCCCCTAGTTGTATTGAAGACATTTTAATGACTTCTGCCGGGTGAGCAAGGATGTATTTGGCTACCTTTTGCTCGGAACGAGCCAAAGAAGGATAGCGTCCCCGGATTAACGGAATGCAGTAAGACATGGATTCTGCAGGTTGAGACTGATTATCCATGTAAACCTCCTTTAATATAAGAAATCGCCACCCTAGTATAACAAAAAACCGCTCCGGGTTTCTCTAAACATCTCAGCATCATGACGCCATTTATCAAGCATATAATGGATATCTCCGTCTTCATCAATTGCTTTGCGGAGCTCGTCAGTTCCGGCAAGGATATCTATATGGAGCCTGCCTCGGGACATCTGCTCCAGAGACTCTACCCATCGAAATTGTTCTGGCCACAGGGCTTTTATAGTCCTGAGGATCTCTATTCCGGCACCTATAGGTTCAAAAGCCTCCCTGTCAGTTATGTGAATCTGTACCCCTTGACACAACTCATCCTCGTACTTGGAAAAGGTCGGCACAAAATAGCACGGTCTGAAAGCACATCCGGGAAGCCCTTTCGAGTTAAGCGAGTCCGCCAACAGTATGCCGTCTATCCACGGCGCGCCCAGAAGCTCGAAAGGCCGGGTAGTGCCTCTGCCTTCTGAAACATTTGTCCCCTCGATGAAGCATGTTCCCGGAAAGACTGTGGCAGTATCAAGGGTCGGCATATTGGGCGAAGGCAAAACCCAAGGTAAACCAGTTTCATCATACCACATATCCCTTCTCCAGCCTTGCATCCTTATAACCGCAAGGTCGCATCGAATGTTCAGTGCTTCGTTTGCCCACATGGCAAGTTCTCCGACTGTAAACCCGTGGCGTATGGGAAGCCCTGAGAGCCCCAAAAAAGATGTGAACTCTTTTTCAATAATGTTGCCGCCGACAACAGTCCCGCCTATCGGGTTAGGCCTGTCAAGCACAACGAGTTCCTTCCCGTGTTCGGAACATGCCTCCATAGCAAAAACCATTGTAGTTATGTACGAATAAAACCTTACACCTATATCTTGAATATCGAATACCAAAGTATCTATTCCATTTAACATCTGGGATGTAGGCTTTCGCGTCGCTCCATATAGGCTGTATACAGGCAGCCCGGTGGAACCGTCCAAGTACTCAGGGATATCCAGAGCATCCTGGACCTCTCCGCGCAAGCCATGCTCAGGACTGAAAAGCGCAACCAGACGGAAGTCTTTATAGAGGACATCAATGGTTTGCCTGAGATTTTTCGCAACACCTGTGGGATTGGTAATAAGGCCAAGCCGTTTTCCCATAAGATGCTCTCTCTCTTTACCGTCCAGTCCAATTACATCAACGCCGGTAAGGACCATTGTACCCCTCCTCCCGCCACCGGTTTCACACGTTGCCTCCGCTCTTTTCATTACACTTTCGCACTCTGCTTTCGGTTTTTTCTTATTCCGCGTTTTCTGCTTATCCCGGATCTTTTGCTTATCCGGGGTTTTTGCTTATCCGGGGTTTTTGCTCATCCGGGGTTTTTGCTCATCCGGGGTTTTCTCCTCATCCCGAGTTTTCTGCTTATCCCTTAACAGCCCCGGCAGTCAGACCTTTAATAAACTGCTGCGACAACAGGATATAGAGAACGAGCAGCGGCAGACTTGCCATTACCATTCCTGCGAAAACCAAACCCCAGTTTGTTTCGTATTGTCCGAAGAACACAGTCATCCCAAGGGGAATGGTCTTCAGGGCGTCATTTCGCAGGAAAATCAGAGGGAAAAAGAAATCATTCCACAGCGGAACAAAGTTCATAAGTACTACCGTAGCCAGAGCAGGCCTGATCAGAGGCAGCATTACTTTGTAGAACACCTGAAACTCATTGCAGCCGTCTATACGCGCTGCAAACTCCAGTTCCTTAGGTAAAGTCCTGAAGAAACCGGTCAGGATAAAGACAGACATAGGCATTCCGCTTGCAACGTAAGTCAAAATCAAAGCAGCATGCGTATCGTGAAGGCGCAGATTCTTCATAAGCAAAAAGAGAGGCAGCACTCCGAGGCGTATCGGCACCATAAGGCCTGACAGGAAGTAGACGTACAAAGGATTGCTCCAGGGAAAATCGTACCTGGCAAGGGCATATGCAGCAAGTGATGAAAGGCCTGCAATCAATGCCACCGACGTAACAGTTACAAACAAGCTATTTTTGAGATAAACCGGGAAATTGGCTCTCTGCCAAACAGCTACGAAGTTGTTCAGGTTCCATTCCTTCGGCAATGCGAACGGAGCCATAAATATCTCGCGAGTGCTTTTGAAAGATGTCACCAGCATCAGCAAAAGAGGGTATGCAACAATGACTGCGTAAACACCCATCACACCGTATATCAACAGCCACTTTGTCCTTTGCTTATCCGTACTCACCCTACATCTCCACCTCTTGTCGTCTAACAAGCCATACTCCAAAAACTGAAACCACGCATATGACTAAAAACATCAAGACCGCAATGGCTGATCCTAATCCAACCTGCCCGACTTCTCCACCGGTCGTAGCGTCTCCAAAAGCAGTCCTGTAGAAGAACGTGCCTAAGACATCAGTGGAATAGAAAGGACTGCCGCTGGAGCCCTGCATAATGAAGATTAATTCGAACGCATTAAAGTCGTAAATGAAGGTCAGGATTGTAACCATACCGATAGTAGGCACGAGCAACGGAAGTGTCACATGCCTGAATACTTGCCACGGAGTGGCGCCGTCAACCAGGGCAGCCTCTTCCAGCTCCACAGGAATCCCCTGCAGTCCGGCAAGGTAGACGGTAATAGGAAAACCCAGCCACCTCCATGCATTCACAAGGACAATCGTAGGCAGAGCAGTCATCATATCTCCCAGCCAAGGCCTGGTCAGATTCTCCAGGCCGATAAGGGTCAAAAACTTATTAATCTGCCCCCAGGTGGGATTCAGCAGAAGGAGCCAAAGAAATCCGACAACTACCTGGGACAAGGTATACGGGGCAAAATATACTGTTTGAAAAAGCCGAAGAAGCCTTCCGCCTTTAGTCAGCATCACCGCAATAAAAAGGCCGAAGGTAGTCTGAATGAGGAATGTGACCACGAAGAAGAAAACATTGTGCTTTAATGCTCCGACCAGCCGTTCGCTGTAAGGACGCTCAAAGAGCACCTTACGGAAATTATCGAAGCCTGCAAAGCCTCTTCTGATATACCCGTCCCACTCAATGAAACTGTATCCTAATGAAGACAGTAACGGATACACCATAAAAACTGTGTATACTATTAGCGCAGGCGCCAAGAACATAAAGTAGATTCTCCGGCGTGAACGTTTGCTACTCACTGCAATTCCCCCGTCAACCGGCGTTACACTGCCCTATACTTTGGCATGAGGAGGCAGCAAGCATGAAGCTTGTGCCCCCTCCTTCGTATTACTGCTTACTTCTGAAACGGCTCATACCATTTGATCAAGCCTTCATGGATCTCAGCGGCAACATCTTCAGGAGTGAGCTGGTCAGAGAACATAGCCTGCAACCCTGCCTGGAGGATAGTTGAACCGTTGGGCTGGTCAAACCTGAACCCTACAACCATCAGGTGAGGTGTAGCCTTCTCATTGGCAAGGGCCAGCATCTCAGCTAATACCGGATGTGTAGGCTTGACTCCCGGAACCGCTGAAGGCTGACTCAGCTCGTCAGTGAACATCTGACCGTACTGCTCTGTGGCTAGGAAGTTGATGAACTTCAAGCATTCTTCTTTATGCTTTGTTATGGCGTTAATGCCGTAGGAGCCGTCCATATAGACTGCTACGTAGCCGCCCTCTCCCGGCTTTTCTCCTGGAACCGGGAAGACCCCCAACTTAATATCAGGGTTGAGCCTCTCGAGGGTAGCAGTCTCATAGGAACCGCCGATCATCATAGCTGCCATTTCTTGCGCGAACATCATCTGCATATCCGTATAGCCGATTCCCATGAAGTCTTTGGGCATATAGGGTCTAAGCTCTAGCATCTTGCCTAGCGAGTATATGAACCTTTCATCCAGGAAGTTGGTGTCACCGTTGATGACTGCATCTGAGAAATCATTGCCGCCGTAGAAGTTGGGAGCCACTCCTCCGAAGAGAGTCTCAAGGGTCCATCCTTCTTTTCCTCCGTTGGCAAGGGGTACAATGCCTGCGTCCTTTATGGTTTGGCAAAGCTTCAGGAATTCATCCCAAGTCTCGGGCTCTTCAAGTCCCAGCTCATCAAAGATCGCCTTATTGTAGAGTACCTGTACGGTCTGTATCGCAAACGGCACTCCGTAAACCTTTCCTGTATGACGGTTTGATGCTCCTCTTAGAACGTCTTTGTCGAATTTTGCAAGATCCGGCACCTCGGCTTCGGTCAATTCCATCAGGTAGCCTGCTTCTGCAAGGGCTTCCATACCTCCGTATGAACGAAGGTGGATGATGTCAGGACCTGTGCCACCCTGAAGTGCGGTTGCGAGAATCGTGTTGTACTCTGTATTCTTGAACGGGATAAACTTCACTGTAATACCAGGGTTCTCAGCCTCAAATACCTTTATGAATTTTTCGTACGCATCGATGTCCTCAGTCCGCCAGCTCCAGAAAGTCAGTTCCACATCGGCAGCAGAAGTTGATGCCGCACCTACTGCCAGGCAGAACAGTAATATCAGACACACCACAAGACCTCTACGTACTTTCATGGAATTTTTTCCTCCCTCGTATTAGATATTTGTCTTCGGACTCCATCAGTCTCTCGAAGCCAAATCCTGAGGTTGAACCCTACTTTTTCTCTTTCTTCCCATCCCTCCTATCTGACTGTGAATCTGACTGTGATTCTATCCCACTATGATCCAATGCTTTCTTCGGACTCTTTCAACCCGACTGATCCTTGGCTAAATCCGTGGCCCGACGGACATCTCCTTCTGCCTCTTCAAGCGCCTCGAGAGCAGTCTCTCGAGAAACACCTGCAAGAGCCATTACAATACCGGCCTTGACGTTTCCGCCTGACTCCTCAAAAAGCCGGGTGCTCTCATTGAGGTTCCGGCCTGTAGCCATACTGATGATACGGATTGCCCTGTTCCGGAGCTTTTTATTTGTAACACGAAGATCCACCAGCAAGTTATCGTATACCTTGCCTAATCTCACCATGGACGCAGTGGAAATCATGTTTAAGACCAGCTTTTGCGCGGTGCCTGCCTTCATTCTCGTTGAACCTATCAAAACTTCCGGACCGGTAACAACAGGTATCACAACATCCACCTCAAAGTCGAGGTCTACCACGCTTGTGCAGATAATGGCTACAGTCGCACAACCGGCATCCCGCGCAGCCCTCAGCGCACCCCTCACATAAGGTGTCACACCGCTGGCAGAGATACCGACGACCACATAATCCGGGGTCACCCTCTCTGCTACGTCAGAGTAACCCAGCGCTTCGTCATCTTCAGCTTCCTCAACTGCCTGAAAGATAGCGTCTTTTCCGCCTGCGATTATCGCGGAGACAGTCTCGGGATCGACCCCAAAAGTCGGAGGGCATTCAGCTGCATCTACAATTCCAAGCCTACCGCTGGTTCCTGCACCGACATAGAGAACTTGCCCGCCCCTTTTCAATCTGTCGACTACAATATCTACAGCTTTGGCAATCTCAGGAATAACGTCTGCAACAGCATAAGGGACAGTCTTGTCCTCATCATTGATTACTTTCAGGATCTCAGCTGTATCCATTCTGTCAAGGCCTTCGCTTCTTGGGTTTCGCTGTTCGGTTACAAGGGCTTCGTAGTCAGTCAATGGCATTACCTGTCCTTTCTATATGCTGTACAAGTCATGCTTTATGCTCTACAAGCCATACTTCTACGCGATATTTCATTTTTTAATTCTGCGTAACTGGAAAATTTCCTTCCAAATTCCTAAGCGTTTAGAAGAATGTTTTCTTAGCGAAGGAAGCCCTCTAAGAAATGGGGTGCACAAGAACGGCGCAAAATGACACAAGAATGACTCAAGAATGACTCAAGAATGACTCAAGAATGACTCAAGAATGGCTCAAGAATAACACAGGAATGGTACAGGAACGGCACAAGAATAGCAAAAAACAAGCTCCGGGGAGAATCCGCCGGAGCCACAAACCCTAGAAATAGATGGTGCCGGAGGCGGGAATCGAACCCGCACGGGCCAAAGGCCCAAGGGATTTTAAGTCCCTTGCGTCTGCCTGTTCCGCCACTCCGGCACTGATAGCCACCAAAAAGATATTATGTTAAGCCGTCATCGCAGTACATTATAGCACTGCAATCTCCACACAACAATGTAAATTTGTACTAAGGCATTGCCAAGGGAATAACAAGTAGCAGACAGCCCCTAACAACTCTAGACATTACATTGCCCTTGCCTTCCAAAACACCTAATACTGTTCAATCAAACGCAGATCACATATGAATCCGCGGGCATATTGTGCCAACTGCTGTTTTGCCGGTTTATTCTCTAAGCAATCGGTAAACCCACCTGCCCACAGGGTTCTTCCCTCGTGCCAGGTAATCCGCGTAGTGGGCATGGAGGCACTTCAAGCCTGTGCCGCCCCTTTTGATACCGCCTATCCCAGACTCCGTGATCACCTCGTACCAAGAAGGCCTGTGGGCCTTAACCCATCTTAACCGGTCTTCCGTCAAGAGGCTCTGCCTGAAATCAGCGTATGATTCGGCAGCCTCTTCGTATTCTTTCTGTGCATCAAGGTCCTGCGCCAGGCGCTCCTCCAGCTTTGTAATCCATCCTTCAGCCTCAAGCGCGGACACGGCTTTAATAGCACCTGGACAGGTGAGCCAGAAAACAGTGGGAAAAGGTTCATAAGGCTCATCGATTCCACGCCTCGCGCTTACAATAGGCCTGGTAACAATGGTCTCCGGCATTCCCAACGGACACCGGGTTGCCACTTTCAAAAAGCCCCTCGGCGTACGACCTAATTGTAATCGGACAATGTCTTCATCTCTCATAAATCTCTACAGCCCAAACCTGATAGCTCCTTGTAGCTTCCCACACACCGACAAAGCACTATTCGCAATATAAGCCGGTCGCAAGAATGCGCCGGCTTTCGATTTCTGCCCGCAAGAGTCAGGCCGCTTATGAGAGTTCAGACTTGACTCATCCGCCTATTCGTGTATATCGACTACCGCGACCGCCCCGCTTAGAATCCTGACTCCTCTTGAGGTCTGACAGCCGCTCATCGCTTTCCTTAAGAAACTTAGACAACTTGTCTTCAAAGGATTGCTGAGCAGCAGATGGTGTCCGCCGGCTACGCATCGGCCGATAGTCCGGGTTAGCCTGCTTAATTGAAAGACCGATCTTGTCACCCTCGACTGATAGAATTTTCACCTTTACAACATCATTTTCTTTTAAGTAGTCATTGATATCCTTTACGTAAGTGTCAGCAACTTCGGAAATGTGGACCAACCCTGTCTGACCCCCAGCCAGTTCGACGAAGGCTCCGAAGTAGGTAATCCCCGTGACACGGCCTTCGACAATGCTGCCTACCTCAAGTGACGGCATAACCGGCAAATTCCTCCTCATTAGATTGTGGCGGGCGATACTTCACCCAAAGTCATATCTCATTATACTTGGCTGGCATGTCCCGTGTCAACGAGGAACGCCTCGTATTCGCTTAGAGAATGCCTGCTAACACATGGGTCAATCGAGGATTTTCGAAGGGTCTCGACCGGGCCTCTCTTCCACCCCTGAAGACTCATCAGCGGCGCTGGGATCTGTGACAATAAACTGGATCTCACCGGGTTTCACCAAGCCCAGTTTCTCCCTGGCCATCTTCTCAACATATTCATCGCTGGACAGATACTCTATTTCCTCAAGGAGTTCATCGCATTTTTCCTTCCATATTGCGATCTCTCGCTCAACTACAGATATCTGATACTCCATCCGGACCAGTTCAAGATAATTCCTGAGATAGAGGAAAGCCATGACAAAGACGAAAAAGCCCACCAATATCTGGCGGACGCGTTTCCGTGTTATCCAGCCTGTGCGAGTTTCAGTGTTGTCAGTCAGAATTATCTCTCCCGTAACCCGGAATATCCATTGATGCCTTATTCTGTTTCTTCATTGCGCTTAGGATTCCTTCCTGCAAAAACAGAGTTTTTCCTTGATATTTGCCCAGAACGTATCGAGATAAGTGCAAGCTCTGCGGAGCCTTTTCCACCATGTCAAACTTGCCCTCTTTAATCTAAGTGTCCCTTCTCTGAAACCGAAGAACATCTTTCTTCGGACATACCGCATGTATTCATAAGTGGATACACAACCGCCGACAACACGATTCCCTACAATCACCCTGTACACGCTGAAACCCATGGCGAACCCAACCAGCATGTAAAACCTGACCTCTCCCCACGAATAAGCGAGGAGAAACCTGAAAACCATCGTAGCAATGAAAAGCCAGAACACTATGTCAAATACTGCTGTGAATACTTTGCCCGGCCTGACAGCCCACCTTGCCACTCGGTACAAGTCAAACAAAGCCCCTGTAATTATGCCTGCTGACACCGTAACAGCAAGCCCTATTAACTGAGACTGGACGGTTCCTGTCACTTGAACAGCCTCTCTAAGAAACCTCTCGCCTTCTTCCCCGTTTCCTCAGCATACTCAAGCCCCATGACATAGCCTTCTATTTGGAGGTTTCCTTGGTCCAGATTGAGTTGTTTTATATGAAAGTCTCTTCCGTGCAAGATCAGCATCCCTGATGTGGTCTCCAAGATTACTTCCTGGTCGTCAAAGCTTTCCACATTGTTTACACCGTCAACCACTATCGCCTCGCGCTCGCTTATCGTCAGCTTGTGTTGGAACGGCGTGGATATGCGCTTTCTATCATCCAGCATGCGTGATCCCTCCCTGGCCCTGCTCTCTATCGGAGGTCTTGTCTGTTAAATGATTATTACTATACAAGCTGAAATAGACCTTACCGAGAAAGATAGACTCCCGGGATACAGAGTGCACAATGAAAAATAGAGAATGGGGAACGGCGAATGAAGAACAGTAAATGAAGAACGGAGAATAAAGAAAGCCTTGAAGAGGCCTTGAATTGCGGATACTTGTTATGAGAAGCAAAAACCCGGGCCGACAGCTGACGAGCCGGGTCTCTGCAAGTGCAAATCCTGCCGTGGACATTGGGGCCGCGGGCATTTGGGACTCTATTCAGAACAGATCAGAGCCGTAATGGATCACAGATCCTTCCCTTTCGATTCTTCCCACAGGATGTCCATTTCTTCCAGAGTCATATCTTCCAGATCGCGGTCGCTCTGATCGACCTTATCTTCTATGTATCGAAATCTAGCCATAAACTTGTCCACTGCCTTTCCAAGGGCAATCTCAGGATCGACTTTTAAGAACCTGGCGACATTGACTAAAGCAAAGAGAACATCCCCGACTTCTTCTTCTATTGCGTCGCCGTCATTGGACTTGCGCGCCTGTTCCAGCTCGGCAAGTTCTTCGCCGACCTTGGACAGGGCGCCCTCTATATCAGGCCAATCAAACCCTACCCTGGATGCCTTAGCCTGCACTTTGACAGCTCTCATCAAAGCAGGCATAGCACCTGCCACATTGTGAAAGATGGAGACTCGTCCGTCTTCTTCGTGACCTTCAGCATATTCCTTCTGTTTGATCCTTTCCCAGTTACGAAGGACTGCGTCGCTGTCCTTTGCTTCAACATCACCGAACACATGGGGATGCCTTCTGATCATCTTTTCCGAGATTCCTTCGATAATATCGCTTATACTGAATTTTCCCCGCTCATCTGCAATCTGGGCGTGAAACACGACTTGCAGCAAGACATCGCCGAGTTCTTCGCAAAGGGCATTATCATCCTCATCATCTATTGCCTGGATTACCTCGTATGCTTCCTCAATCAGATAGGTCCTGAGGGACCTGTGGGTCTGTTTGCGGTCCCAAGGGCACCCGTTTTCGCCTCTGAGAGTGCGCATGATTTCAACTAAACGTTCCATGTCGCAACGCTTTTCCGTTTCCATAACTACTACCTCCTCAGCAGCTTTAACCTCTCAAGGAGCCCTGCAACTTTGCTGCCTCCGGGAAATATCTCCAGCTCATGACGGCCGATGACCCCTGTTAATAAAAGGGTTATCCCGTAGACTACCACTGCAACAGCAATCCCTACAAAGCATCCGACAGTATTGCTGCCTGTTGCCATGTATACCTGGGAATACGCAACCTTTGACAATACCACCATTAAGAACACAGCAAAAACCGGCTTAAGTACAGTATTAGACACATCAAGTGTAAACCCTAGCATCTTAGTGAGGGTTGCGACATTCATCAGCCCTGCAACTGCAAACGCCGCAACAGTTCCTAAGGCGGCACCCTGTATGCCGAAGGCAGGTATACCTGTAAGCGCAAAACTGACAACAAGCTTGGCCAGTGCTCCCTTAGCAAGATTCCTGACAGGAACCCCTACTGCACCAAGGCCTTGAAGGATCCCTGAGCTGATTTGCTGGATGGCAAGGAAGACCGTTCCGAAGGCGAGCGGCCTCAAAGGAACTGCGACTTCCGCAGGCCATCTCAGCATTACCGAGAACTCCTCTGCGAAGATGAAAAGGCCAACAGCTGCAGGAAAACCGAAGAGAAACCCGAGCCTTATCGATTCCTGAGCCCGCGTAGACAATGTGGCCCTGTCTCCTTTTGCCAATACCTCGGAAATGGCAGGCACTGAACTTGTGGCTACAGCTGCCGTAACAAGTGTGGGAAAATACATAAGCGGTTGCGCCATTCCGGTCAACCGTCCGTAAAGCCTTGTTATCTCATCAGCGGCGAACCCTGCATGGCTGAGCCTTAAAGGAACGATACCGATATCCAAAAACTGCATGATAGGCATTATCGCAGCTGCTAGCACCACCGGAAAAGAAAGCTCAAATATCCTGCGAACCAGAGCTGACCTGGACGCCATGTAGTCATCCTTAGGATGACTCCTTGAATCAGCGCCTGTTGGAATGGTTTTGTCTCCGCTCCTTATGGACCATACAGCCTTCCAGGATCCGGGCTCATGTTCCCGCCTGATATATGTGAAAATGAGTACGACTAAACTTGCAGCCCCTCCCAACACAGCTCCTAAGTTCGCACCTGCAGCTGCATATTCCACTCCTCTCGGCAGAAACAACCATGCCAGCCCGATCATGGAAGTAACCCTGATTATCTGCTCTACCACCTGTGAAAGTGCACTTGGCCCCATATTCTGCAGCCCTTGGAAGAAACCTCGAAACGCTGAACACACTGAAAGAAGAAACACAGCGGGAGAGACAGCGATAATTGCCAGAGCAGCCCTGCTGTCACGTGCAACATATGTGGCGATGGGCTTAGCCCCAAGAGCAAGGCTGAGAGAAAACAAAGTCCCTGTGAGAACCAGGATAGCTGTGGCGACTTGTAGAATCTTCACTGCTCCTTGCCTGTTCCCGTAGGCCATTTGCTCAGCAACAAGTTTGGATACTGCAACCGGGATTCCTGCGGTGGATATCACAAGAAACATTCCGTACACAGGATACGCCATCTGGTACAAGCCGACACCTGTATCTCCAATCAGGGTCGGCAAGGCTATCCTGGAGGCAGCCCCTAAAAACCGGTTAATCAGACTTGCGCCTGCCAGAAGGGCAGCACCTTTTATCATGGACTTCTTTGTCATCGATTCACGCTCCCGGACGGATGGAAAATGCCGGCGCTCGAAAGCATTGCTTATGGGATGGACATGAGATAATTCTACTACACCGACACAGGAAAGCAAATAGCAGCAAGCTCGTCCGGCCTGCTGCTATCTTTCTGCTTTATTCGCATCCTACAGATCCTGTTTACGTAGATGAGGTGCCTTACCTCAAAAGCATCAATGCTCCATCTGTTTTGCCAGGAAGCCCGCTGCAGTCTCTACCAGCTTTGTTTCAAGGTCTGTCATTTTGACGTTTGGCTCCATTGACGAAAGGATGACAGCCCCAATCGGGTCTCCTTCAGCTATAATAGGAGCTATGACCTGACTTGAGAACTTACACTCCTTATTGTCCTCAATAACCGGGCATGTAGCGCAGTACTCCTCAGTGCCCGGGTCATTGATTACAAGAGTCCTGCGAGTCTCCATAGCTTTTTCAACAGCAGGAGAAATCCGTCTTTCAAGAAACTGCTTCTTCGGTGCTCCGGCCACGGCAATAATCACGTCACGGTCAGCGATACAGGAAATGTGGCCTGTAGTTTCATACAACGAATCCGCATACTCCTTAGCAAAATCGCCCAGCTCTCCAATGGGAGAGTATTTCTTCAGTATGACCTCGCCTTCACGATCAACGAATATCTCTAACGGGTCGCCTTCACGGATCCGTAACGTCCTTCGAATCTCCTTCGGGATAACAACCCTGCCTAGATCGTCGATACGTCTTACAATGCCTGTAGCCTTCAATCGTTATCCCTCCTCTCAGGCTAAACACTCTGTGTCTTGTCTTACTGCTCTTAGCCTACTTCGTAAGTGGCATTTTTATTCAGTTCTGCCAAATAAATTCGATCTTCGTGAGCACACTTGAGGACAGTCCTGTGACTAAACATATGATATCCAATTACGCGGCAAACATACAGAAACATCCATGTAACAGAAGGGATGAAACGGGCAAAGAAGCATATGGAAATATTAGGCCGGCGCGTCTTACAAGCGTTGTGTTGCTGTGCCCCGCAAGGAAGCCTTGAACCTTGCGCCCGGCGCCGAACCTCCTGCCACCAATAAGGTGTTCTCGATGAGCGTCAACAGGGTCGCATCATCCACGCCTGCCCGCCTGATCCTTACAGACGGACTTCTGCCGAAATTGACAAGAACCCTCCCGCGGTTCGCCCTGACAACTTCCATAATCCGGTCCTGGGATACCTGAGCTGAAGGCAGCAGTCTAATGACAACATTCTCCCGCTCCGTAGTGATTGAGGAGGCTCTCAGATCCCTAGATAAGATCTTGATGCGAGCTATGCGCAAGAGATTCCGGGAAGGTTCAGGCAAGTCTCCGAATCTATCCTGAAACTCTTCCTCCAAGCCGCGCAAATCCTCCAGGGTCATAGCAGCGTTTATCTTCCGGTACAGGTCAATCTTTTGCCTGGGATCTGATACATAATCATCGCCGATAAATGCACTTACCGGGAGATCCAGGAACGGGTCTTCCTTTGTTTCCTCTTTTTCCGTCCCTTTCAGTTCTCGCACTGCCTCTTCTACGAGCCTTGAGTAGAGCTCAAAACCTACTGCAGCAATATGGCCATGCTGCTCAGGCCCTAAGAGATTGCCTGCCCCGCGAATCTCCAGGTCTCTCATGGCTATCTTGAAGCCTGAACCGAATTCGGTAAACTCGCGTATAGCAGAAAGCCTCTTCTCAGCCACCTCAGCGAGACTCGCATCCTTGCGGTACATGAAATACGCGTATGCAACTCGGTTGCTTCTGCCGACCCTTCCGCGGAGCTGGTATAACTGGGACAGCCCCAGATAATCAGCGTCAGTGACTATGAGAGTATTGACATTTGGTATATCGAGCCCGCTCTCAATGATAGTCGTTGACACCAGGACGTCAAACTCTTGGTCCAGGAACCTTAGCATTATCTCTTCCAGCCGGTCTTCGTGCATCTGGCCATGGGCTACGGCAATCCTCGCCTCCGGGACAATCCGGGCAAGGGCAGCGGCAACTGCATCTATGGTCTGAACTCGATTATGCACAAAGTAGACCTGTCCTCCCCTGGCAAGCTCCCTTTGGATTGCCGCTCTAATCACTGCATCATTGTGCTCCATGACGTATGTGCGCACAGGGTACCTGTCATCAGGCGGAGTCTCGATTACACTGATATCACGCACACCCACAAGCGCCATATGAAGCGTCCTCGGGATGGGGGTTGCTGTCAGAGACATGGCATCAACCGTCTTTTTCAGCTCTTTCAGCCTTTCTTTATGCGCCACACCGAATCTCTGCTCTTCATCGATGATGAGCAACCCTAAATCGCGAAACTTCACATCGGGCTGGAGAAGCCTGTGTGTTCCGATGACAATGTCAACCCTTCCGTCTTTTAGACGTCTTAAGATACGCTTCTGTTCAGATGGAGACTGAAACCTCGAGAGCACGGAGATGTTCACAGGATACCCTGAAAACCTCTCTTTAAAAGTGGCGAAGTGTTGTTGAGCCAGAATAGTCGTAGGCACTAATACAGCAACTTGCTTCGAATCCATCACTGCCTTAAAAGCAGCTCGAATCGCTACCTCTGTCTTGCCGTATCCTACATCTCCCAAGATCAGGCGGTCCATGGGCTTGGGCTGCTCCATATCGGCCTTCACTTCTTCAACTGCCTTCAACTGGTCAGGAGTCTCTTCATAAGGAAATGCCTCCTCGAACTCCTTCTGCCACGGGGTATCAGGGCTGAATGAGTGCCCTTTCAATGATTCCCGGGCTGCGTATAGCTTTAGCAACCCCAAGGCCATGTCTTGCACTGACTCTTTGACCCTTGTCTTCACCCTGTTCCACTCTGCACCTCCAAGCTTATACAACCTGGGCGGTGTATCTTCAGGGCCTACGTATTTCTGCAGCATGTCAATTTGGTCAGTGGGGACGTACAGCTTATCTTCGCCTGCATAGCGGATCATCAGGTAATCTCTTTGGGTCCCTGCAGCTTCCAGCGTGATAACGCCTTGGTACTGCCCGATACCGTGCGCAATGTGCACCACATAGTCCCCGGGCCTGAGATCTGTAAACACGGAAAGCCTGGCTTTGCCTGTGGCAACAGGCACAGGCCTCCTCTTTCTCTTTTCCGCACCGTAAAGCTCCAGGTCAGTGAGGGTTACGAGACGGAGCGACGGAAACTCAAACCCTGATTCAAGCCTTCCCACAGTGACTATGACATTGCCCGGTTTGACTTGCTCTGCGATAGAAGGGACATACACGGCCTGAACCCCGTTCTCTGCCATTACTTCGACAAATCTTGCAGCCCTGTCCCGTGTGGAAACATATACAACCACAGAGTAGCCTTTTTTCCTCCAATTCCTGATATCCCTGACCAGGAGTTCGAGCCTGCCATGGTATGAGCTTGCTGAACTGACATTAAGGCTGTGCACACGGCCTGACTCGCCAAGGTCCGCACCTCGTGCCAATAGCACAAGTTCAAGCCTTTGCTCTTTAGATATCCTGGCAAGAGACTCCTGGACGGAATCAAATATCCCGGACTCCTCCGGAAGGACTACTCCGCTTTCAATCAAAGATGTGTACGTTTCCCGGATCTCCTCTTCAAACGCGGAAAGAGACTCCTTTATACGCGAAGGTTCATCCAATATAACCAAAGGTGTAGCTGCATAATCCAGGATCGTGTCGCATTTCGGGTAAATGATAGGGGCAAACTGCTCGCTAGCATCGAATGACAAGCCTTCCCTCAGCCGTTCCAACCCCCCGGATATCCGCTCTTCCAAAAAGGTTGCTCTGTCCTCGAAGCCAAGATCCCGCAGCCTCCGAGCCTGAAGCGCCAACCGGCTTTCGATTGCTGAGAATCCCGCATCCTTAGCATCATCAACGATGAAGAATTCCCCGGCAGGGGGTATTGCAACACGCCCAAGCTCAGCTACTGAACGTTGGGTCTCAAGGTCAAAGCTCCTTATGGAGTCTATCTCGGTATCAAAGAGTTCTATTCTGATAGGTATAGGCCGGTCCAAAGGGAAGATATCAATGATATCGCCTCTTATGGCATACTGTGCGTGCGACTCCACCATATCAACGCGTTCATATCCTGCTGCACTCAGTTTCTTTGCAAACTCGTCTGTCTCGATTTCATCTCCTACTGCCGGTTGGAAAATGGCATGGGAGAACACGTGAAAAGGCATAAGCTTACGTGAGATGGCTTTTGCAGGCAGGATGAAAACCTTGCGCACCCTCCGGGCAAGAGCGGACATCACGGCAATGCGCTGGGAAAGCACATCTATGCTTTCCCTGGCGTCTTCGTGAGGCCAAATCTCCCGATGGGGAAAGACCAGGACCTCATCAGGCGACAACAAGGTCGCAAGGTCCTGCTCAAGCTTGTCTGCACGCTGGGGACTATAGGTTATCAGTATGAACGGCCTCGTAGCAGTGCTACGGTACAATGCAGCGATTAAGTACGACTTGGCAGTTCCCGAAAGTCCCAGAACTACCTCTCGTGCTCTGTCTTTTTCTATTCCCCTCAGGATATTAGCAAACTCCTGGGATTTAGAGATCGCCGACAAATAGCTATTCAAACGTGACGCCTCCGGAGTAACGTATAAAAAAGAAGGTACGTAATTTGTACGCAAAGCCAAAAAGGGCTTCAGCCCAAAAAATCCGCCGTCTAAAGCCCAACTCATTATATTCTCGGCCCTAAAAAGGAGTCAAGTTCAATATGAAACGGACTTGAGCCGAGTACGACGGATTCTCGAGACTCTGATTACTCTGGCAATCCCGTGATCAACTGCGCCCCTGGAATTCTCAACTTGAAAGACTATAACCGGTGACGCAAACTCCACCTTCAAGATGCTCCCCGGGACTACCCCCATTGCCAGGAGCCTTTGTAGAGCATTCTTCTCAGCTCTTTTTACTTCTACTACTTCTCCTTTTTCACCCGGTTTCAACTGACACAGAGAAACGATCTCTCTCACCTTATTATCTCTGTCGCTTCGTGTATCATACCTTACTCGCGATATCCTGCTTCCGGTCGGATGCACTACAACGTCAACCCCAGTGCAGTCAAAGATAGCTTCAAAACGACCCCTGCAACAAACGCAATCACCATTGTGCTTGCTGCTATTACTATTGCAGCAGGCCCACCCCGCTCCTTCCACATTACGGCAAACTGTGCAACACAGGGGACAAAAAGGGTCAGGACCACACAAGCTACCACAAGCTGGACCCCGTCCAGTGTGCCTCCTCGAAACAAGTCATAAAGGCCGGCTGCACCATAATCCCTCCGCAAGAAACCGAATAAAAAAGCAAAGGCAGCCTCTTCCGGAAGCCCTAACATAGCGATGGGAATCCGCAAGCAGCGTACTAATGCGTTGAGCATCCCTGTGATTCTTCCAATCCAAATAAAGAGGCTGGTTCCTATAAATATCGGGATGATCTCTAAGAAGTACCATTTCATCCTCACCATGGTCTTGGCAAGGACATTGGATATAACCGGTATTCTAAGAGGAGGGACTTCCATGACAAACGATGTCTCGTCTCCGGGGATGAGTCTCTTTGCACCAACTCCTGCTGCTATGAAGACAAATGAAACGGAAACTGCCCAGATGGTTAATGCAAGAGGCCTCTCTGACAGCATACCCACGATCACGCCGAGCTGCCCTGAACAGGGCACAGCAAGGGCCAGGAGAAACGTAGTGATTATCCTCTCACGGTTGGACTCCAGAGTCCTTGTAACCAGTGTCGCCATGGTATCGCATCCCAGTCCCAAGGTGATGGGGATCACTGCGCGTCCTGTCAGGCCTACAACCTTAAGGACCCTATCGGCAAGAAGCGACAGCCTCGGCAGGTATCCCGTGTCCTCAAGCACGGAAAATGCCAAAAAGAAAGTACCCACAATAGGCATAACTACGGCTATGGCATAGCGTAATCCTAAAGTGATCATTCCGTACTCGCCGACAACCAGCTCTCTCAAGCCTGCGCTCTTGATGTATCTCTCCACAAAGGACATGGCTAAAGGGCTTACAATACTTCGAAATACCTTGTCCTCCAAGAAATCCACGGCCAATCCGGCACCGAATTTCCCTACAAATTTGTATAATCCGTAGTAGAGGACGAGCAGAAGGATGGGCACACCTGTAACCGGCCATATGGTTATGTAATCCAGAACCTTCAAGACAGGGTTTTGCGGTTTCAAAGAAACATAAGTCGTACGATCCGCTATTCTCCGGGCTTGGCTCTCTCTTCTCAATGCAATAACATATGCAGGCGGAAGATCGTAGTGTTTCTCGCATTCGTCGATAATACGGCAGATACTCCTGTAGCTTCTGCGGTTCTCCTGTTTCTTTACAAGTGCATGGGTGTCTTTATCTCTCGATAACAGAAGGAGTGCTATTGCCCTGGCAGAAAGCCGGTAGCTCCCTCTGAGTTGAAGGATGATTTCGCGCACCGCGGACTCTAATGGGTCTTTGCCTGCTTTGCCTGCTTTGCCTGCTTTTAGGTTGTGGGATGCAAAGATCCGAGACATAATGAGCCACCCTGCATTTGAGCTCGCTCAGGCCCCAGCCCCTTGAGAGAGCTGTCCCTACCACAGGGATCCCAAGGATCCGTTCAAGGCCCGGGATGTCTATTGTCATCCCTATGCGGCAGGCTTCGTCCAGTATGTTTACAACGAGCATCAGGGGAAGATCTGCCTCCAGGAGCTGCAAGGTGAATCCCAGCATTCTTCTGATACAACGAGCATCGACCACATGCAACACTATATCGAAGTCTTCATTGAGAAGGAGTAAGAGGGTTACCCGTTCATCTTCGGTAACAGGCAGAAGCGAATATGCACCAGGGGTGTCCACCACGTCAAACTCAATCCCTGAGATGTTTGCCCTGCCCCACATGACTTCCACAGTCGTGCCGGGGTAGTTGGACACTGTGGCATATGTCCCTGTGAGAGCGTTAAACAAGACGCTTTTTCCGACGTTGGGCATTCCGACGATGGCTAATCTCTTTCGATCCATGGGAATTATCCCTTCCGGACTCCTCAGGAAAGGTGGGTGCAACTCGTAGTAGTATATTAAGTTGAAGGCCCGTTTGTGCCTTGTCGCCTGCAGCCATAGCTCCATGCCCAACAGACTGCTTATCAGTTCTTGCTTCGCGTCTTTCTTACCCTTAATCCTAGCTGTTCTTGACCTCTTTCAGGCATTCACTGCAATATCCGTATAGAATAAGGGAGTGATCGACGATGGCGAACCCTGTGTCCCGTTGGATCACAGTTTCAATATCTTCAAGCAGGTCTTCATTGAATTCTAAGATCTTACCGCATTTCAGGCAAATAATGTGATGATGAGGGTGCTCTTCGTAACCTGGGTCGAATTCATATAGAGCCCTGTCGTCGCTGAACATGAGCTTCTTAACGATACCCAATGCCTCAAAAATCTCGAGGGCACGGTAGACAGTGGCTATACCGATTTCAGGGTACGCTTCCTTTGCCTTACGGTATATCTCGTCAACGTTCATGTGGGTATCCCGGCATTCCATTATAACCCGGAGTATCGCTTCACGCTGGGGCGTAAACCGATAATCCTTCTCAGCCAAAAGTTCTTTGATATGCGAGAGTCTCCCGGACACTCGCCTTACCTCCTTCATAAGATCAGGCTTCCACTATATCCTTGACCATCCGTGGTAACACGAACGAGGCTTTATGGAGCTCCGGAGTATAGTACTTAGTCTCCAAATCAACAACACGCATAGATTCAACAGGATCATATTTCTTTGATGCTAAAGTAAATGTCCAAAGCGCGCCGGGATATGTAGGCATAACCGTGACGTAGGTCTTGACTATCGGGAATATTCCCTTTAAGGCCCCAGACACCCTGGCAAGCAAGTCTCCGTAGAAAAACGGCGACTCTGTCTGGGCCACACATATCCCGTCGTCTTTCAAGGCGTTGTATATTCCGCGGTAAAACTCTTCAGTAAACAGCACGACGCCGGGTCCGATAGGGTCTGTGGAATCGCACAATATGACATCATATTCCCTTTGATGAGCTCTGACATGCTCAAAGCCGTCACCTATCATCACCTGACACCTGGGGTCATCCAGTTTACATGAGGTGTTCGGCAGGTACTTCTTCGCAGCCGCGATTACCCTCTCATCGATCTCAGCAAGAACCGCTTTCTTAACTGAATCATGCTTCAGGATCTCCCGGATACCGCCTCCGTCTCCCCCACCGATAACCAGGATTTTCTCAGGTAATGGATGGGTGCATAGAGGCACATGGACCATCATCTCGTGATAGATGAATTCATCCATATCCGACGTTTGGATACAGCCATCAAGCACCAAAGCCCTACCCGCATCGACAGTCTCAATAACAGCCAGATCCTGATAATCCGTTTTTTCCCGATGGACCGTACCTTTAACTTTTAGAGCAAGCGCCATCCCGGGAGGCTCGTCCTCGATAAACCAAAGGTGCAATTCCATTCCCCCTACGATAGTCATATTCCCCGTTCGTCCCGCTATTATGGACATATGCTCATAAGCCTGTCAACGACGGGGTTTTAGCGTCTCCTAATCTCTTTTAGGATTTCGCCTATGGCTCTGTCTTGAGACACCGGCTTCACAAGCCGACTCCTCTCCATCTCTGCCATGCGCTTCTCAAGCTCCTTGGCTTCCCGTGACTCCGGTCGAATAATCCCTATACTTCTTTCCACAAGACCCCTGATAAACGGTACTCTCGGAAGATCTTCGCCGGACTCCATCTTGAGAGCCACTGAGAAAGCGAGCCTGGCATAATCGGTTTTGCCATCTAAGACAAACAGATACGCAGTCTCCTCCAGCCTTCTCTGATAGGCGGATCTCATCTCACTGGAGAATTCAGTCTCGATATAATCATCTACGGTTTTTTGTAGACGCTCTTCACGGACACTGTCAGATGTGATTATGACGCTGCTTAAAATCTCCCGAACACGCTCAGGATACTCTCCGACTTCGTCTTCGCTAAGGCGCCACAAGCACTCTTCGAGATCCAGGAGGCTCGCAGACTTTGATAAGGCTGACAGGTCAGATCTCACTTCCTCCTCATCCATGAGTTTATATATAATTGGCTTTTCAGGAAGGTCAGGCATGTTATTTACGGTCCCCAGGAAGATCCCGACCCCGTCCGGAAGGGAAACGCCTGATTGGATCGTATTTTCATAAGCCTCATTCGCAATGTATCTGCAATGATCCGGCTCGATCTCAAATAGGCCGGATAGGCCGGATCTCTCAGCCCTAAACTCATCAATCCACTGCAGAAACCCACGTTTGCCTGTTTGTCTTACAAAGGAGTCATGTATGCCCTTTTCTTGAGATATGGCCCATATCGTCTGGAACAAAGGCCTGCCCGGAGGCCTTAAGCCCATAACGAGAAGGCGCATTCCGGCAGCATCGTAATGAGAGGCATAGGCCATCTCTACTCTGCCGGAACGAGCAAAGCGTGGCACCTCACCTTCAGGCTGCAGCGTCTCGTCAGGCTCAATCCCGCTGGATCTTAGCCGATGCAAAGCATGGCCTGCCTTTTTCCGAACAGCCTTATCCTTTGCAGACTCTCTGATCCTAAGCAGAGCATTGGCAGAACATACATCACGCACTGTACCCAGAGCATCGCACGCTGCGCTTGCTATGCCAGAATCAGACCCGGCTGCAAGCTCCTCTAACACCGGAACTGCCTCACATCCGTAGGCACCTGCTGCACCGGTTAATACCTTGCTAAGCTCTTTATCGGACAAACCTGACAGATCCTGGTTCAGTATGTTGCTTTGAAGATCTGCTCCGTCTTGGACATGCTCTGTCACTGTATAAGTCCTCCCTATCTAAAAGGCATCTCTGCTAGCAGTATTCTTTCCCAGGATCTAAATTCCTCCATCCAAAGATAATGAGACGCAGGCTCGTGTAGGAATTTGGCTCATTGCATAGAATTAGCATAGACAGGGGGGATTACGCTGAAGCGGTTAATTACTTTAGGCATTGTAGTCTTTTTTATTGTATTTGCAGTTGCACACAGTCTGCGAGCACCCTCTGACAGCAGAAAAGACCATCCGTCCTCCTCCATTACAGTGGCAGGCTCCACTTCTGTCCAGCCGTTCGCAGAACTGCTTGCAGATGAGTATATGGATGAAGCCGAGAACATGATCATTAATGTCCAAGGCGGTGGATCCAGTGCAGGTGCAAGGTCTGCACTTTCCGGTGTGGCGGAAATAGGAATGCTGTCCCGGAAGCTCCAAGGCGATGAGAAAGCGCTGATTCCCACAACCATTGCTTATGATGCAATAGCAGTGGTGGTCCACCCTTCTAATCCTTGCCAGGATCTCGGCATCGAAGAGATTCGAGACATATTTGCAGGAAATGCTACTGACTGGTCAGAAGTACAGGGGGAAGCTCGAAAGATCCACCCTGTCGCACGCGAAGAAGGATCCGGCACCCGTGGCGCATTTGACGAAATAATCATGGGAGAAGTCGAAGTCTCTCCCGGTGCAATAGTCCAGGATTCCAACGGTGCAGTAAGAGAAATCGTTGCCGGTGATCCCTCTGCCATAGGCTACATTTCTCTTGGCCTTGTGGACAAGCGGGTGAAAGCCATAGCCGTCCAGGGCGTATTTCCAAGTATCGACACAGTGGCGGACAATACCTATAAGCTGGTAAGGCCTATGATCCTTGCCACCCGCGAAAACCCTGTAAAAGAGGCAGATAGCTTTATCAGTTTCTGCCTTAGCGAAAAGGCCCAGTCAATGCTGGCACAAGAAGGTTTAATCCCGGTTGCCGCGGTTCAGTCAGGAAAGGCTCAACCCGGGGAATGACAGGTTCGTTCTTACATGCTTACCACATTGAGCTAAGGAGGATGCTGGCAGTATTATGCGCCGCAGCGAAACACTGGTCCAATGGTCCCTGGCTCTAGTTGCGCTTTTTGCAATAGCAGCCCTTGCACTCATCATCATATTCATCTTCAAAGAAGGATCGCCTATCATAGCAAGACTGGGCATCGTAGAGTTTATCATGGGAACTAAATGGTCTCCCTCAAGGGGAACATTTGGAATACTGCCCATGATACTTGGCTCTTTTTGGGTAACCTTATCCGCACTGGTGATCGGAGTGCCCATAGGCCTCGCCTCCGCGATTTTCCTCGCTGAGATGGCCCCTTCCGGAACAAGCCGGATCCTGAAGTTCGCCATACAGCTCCTGGCGGGAATTCCATCGGTGGTGTTCGGTTTTATCGGGCTTGTCATCCTTGTCCCTCTCATAAGACAGTGGCTGGGAGGGCCGGGGTTTTCCGTTCTCGCAGCCGGTATCGTCCTGGGAATCATGATTTTGCCGACAATAGTCAGTGTTTGCTATGACGTGTTCAAAGCTGTCCCCCAGGCTTACAGAGAAGGCATGATCGCTCTTGGGGCCACGAGATGGCAGACTATAAGGATGGTCGTGCTCCCCGCTGCAAGGCCTGGCATCATAGCAGCGATTATCCTTGGCATGGGACGAGCTGTCGGAGAGACAATGGCAGTGATAATGGTGGCAGGAAACGCTACAAAGATCCCTGTGTCCCTTTTGGAGCCGGTAAGGACCCTTACCAGCAACATCGCACTGGAAATGGGCTATGCTGTGGGTGAACACAGGGAGGCACTTTTCGCCACAGGGATTGTGCTCTTTATTATCATAGCGATTCTAAATACCCTGGCGCGCGTAGTCGCCAGAGTTGAAAAGGTGTAGAGATGACTGATAGACGCATTACTCTTCTTTTCGCAGGCATAACAAGCCTGACCCTCTTGACCCTGGTATTTATCATAGGATACGTCATGATAAACGGGTTGCCAGGACTGACTCTTGAGTTTCTTATTGAATCACCTCGGGAGATGGGAAGGGCAGGCGGAGTTCTCCCGGCAATAGTCGGGACTGTGCTCCTTACTGCAATAGCGCTGATTATCGCGGCTCCTGTCGGAATACTGACTGCTGTCTATCTGACTGAATACACCCGTGATTCATGGCTGCCCAGGATAGTCCGGTTCGGCACAGAAAGCTTAGCCGGAATCCCTTCTATCATTTTCGGCCTCTTCGGGTTTTTGTTTTTCGTAATATACCTGGATCTCGGCTGGTCCATTCTTTCCGGAGCCCTTACTCTGTCCGTGATGATACTGCCGACAATAGTAAGGACATCTGAAGAAGCCATCAGGGCAGTGCCTGATGCATATCGCGAAGTCAGCTTCGCTCTTGGTTCAACCAGGTGGCAGACGGTGACAACCGTGGTCCTGCCGTCAGCGAAGCCGGGCATCGCAACCGGAATAATGCTAGCCATGGGGAGGGCAATCGGAGAAACCGCTGCCGTTATATTTACAGCAGGATCATCACTTAGATTGCCAAGATCCCTCTTAGACCCTACAAGAACCCTTCCTGTCCACTTTTACATCCTTGCGAGGGAAGGCATATCGTTAGAGAATGCATACAGGACAGCCTCTGTGCTGATCCTTCTGATACTGGCGATTAACATAGCTGCGTACACAATAATGGACCGGCTTGCCAAAAAGGAAGGCTGAGCCGGCAAAACGGAAAAAGAAAGCTGCCTCTCACCGGGAGAATGATTGAGGTGATACCGGAGCCTATGGGCGACATCGAAACAGTTAAGGCCAAAGACTCAGCAGAAAGAAATAACAACCGTATCCCTGAGCGCGGAAGCGCTGTGAAAATCCAAGTCCGTGATTTCAGCTTCTTCTACGGAGACCACCAGGCACTGAGAAACATAAATCTTGAGATCAAGCGCAATCAGCTCTTCACAATTATGGGCCCTTCAGGGAGCGGAAAGACTACATTTCTTCGTGCCATAAACAGGCTGGGCGACCTGATTCCAAATACCCGGCATAAAGGATCCATTAGAATTGACGGAGTAGACGTATACGATTCAGGAATCGATATTACTGAGTTGCGAAGAAACGCGGGCATGGTTTTCGCACTTCCGGTGCCACTCCCAATGAGCATATTCGATAATGTCGCGTACGGCCTTCGAATGCAGGGCACCCGAAACCGGAAGAAACTTGAGGAGATTGTAGAGAAAGCCCTGCAGGATGCTATTCTCTGGGATGAGGTAAAAGACAGGCTAAGCGACAATGCATCTCGTCTTTCCGGCGGCCAGTTACAGAGACTCTCCATTGCACGTGTACTTGCCTTGGAGCCTGAGATTATCCTCCTTGATGAACCTACATCAGGATTGGATCCTATCTCCACGTTTAAAATCGAAGAGCTCCTCTGGAAACTGATTGACCGGTACACAGTCATCATGGTAACACACAACCCGCTCCAGGCTGCACGCATTGACAGCGATACAGCCTTTTTCTTGACGGGAGAAGTTGTAGAAACCGGATCTGCATATGACATCTTTACCAGGCCGAAAGATAAGAGAACCGAAGACTACGTTTCGGGAAAATTCGGATGATGTTTTAGGCCGAGAGACAGTTCGTGAGGTTTATAGGTCAAATGGAGCACAAAAACGATTGTAAGATAAGAATAGATGACTTGAACTTGCACTTTGCAGATAACCATGTGCTGAAAGGCATTAATCTTAACATCCCGAAAAACGCTATTACTGCGTTAATCGGGCCTTCAGGATGCGGTAAATCCACGCTGCTTAGATCCTTGAACCGGATGAATGATATCCTTCCCGACGTGAGGGTCGAAGGCAGGGTTTTCCTGGACGATGAGGACATCTATGCTGACACCGTAGATCTTACACATCTCCGTAAGAGAGTAGGCATGGTGTTTCAACGGCCTGTAGCCTTCCCTATTTCAATATACGAAAACGTTGCTGCAGCCCCCAGAGTCCACGGAGTCTCACATAAGGAAACCCTTGACAACATTGTCAGATCAAGCCTGGAAAGAGTAGGCCTATGGAATGAAGTCGCTAATAAACTGCGCAAGTCCGCGCTCAGCCTGTCCCTTGGACAGCAGCAACAACTATGCATAGCCAGGGTTATCGCAAGCGAACCTGAGGTAATCCTGTTAGACGAGCCTTGTTCTGCGCTGGACCCCATGTCCACAATGAAAATCGAAGAGCTCATGAGACAACTTGCAAGCAACTATACAGTAGTCATTGTCACCCACAGTATGCAGCAAGCTGCCAGGGCATCTGATTACACGGCGTTTATGCTTCAAGGGGAAATCATAGAGCAAGGCCCTACAGCGGAAATATTCACTGCGCCAAAGGATAAGCGGACTGAGAACTACATAACAGGAAGATTTGGTTAAGTAGCGATCCGGATTCAGCCTAGACGTACACCATTGTGACTAAAAGAAAGGAGGAGCTGGAAGCGGTGAAGCCGAGAAAGAGATTTGACGAGGAACTGGCAGAACTTGACGGGCTAATCCTCCGCATGGGCTCCATTTCTCAGGATATGTTAAGCAGGATGATGCGTGCACTGGCAGATAGAGATGTAAAGCTTGCCGAAGATACAGTGCGGATAGATGACGAGGTGGATACGCTCAATTTCGAGATCGAGACAAAGTGCATAAGGCTCATTGCGACTCAACAGCCTCAAGCCAGAGACCTCAGGCGGATAATAGCTGCTCTTAAGATTTCAGGAGATGTTGAGAGGATCGCAGACTATGCAGTTGATATCTGCTTAGTTGTGAAGGAGTTTGCTGACAAACCTCTGTTCAAACCCCTTGAAGACATCCCGCGCATGCAAGAGGTAGTAAACAGAATGCTCCGGGAAACCTTGGACGCTTTTGTCGAAAGGGATTTGGAGCTTGTCTATAAGATGATCGCTGATGATGAAATAGTAGACACACTCTATGAAAATTTATACGTTGAGCTGAAAAACTTCATGAAGCAGGATCCTTCCTTAGTGGATCAGGCTGTGCCGTTAATCCTGATTGCGCGCTACTTAGAGCGCATAGCTGATCACATCACTAACATAGGAGAACGAGTATTCTATGTAGAAACCGGCGAGCTTAAGGAATTGCATGATTAGAGTCGGAGCGGCAAAGCAGGCGCAGAGTGAGCCTCCACACGCCTTCCAAAAGCTAAACGGCAGCTCAGAGAGCTGCCGCAAACGACCCTATCACTTACAGGAGCATCCGCATCCTCCCTTGCCTGCTTGCCTCCATGCTGCATCCATTGTGTTACGCATAAGCATGGCAATGGTCATAGGCCCTACACCGCCGGGCACAGGTGTAATATGGCTTGCGATTTCTTTCGCCTCATCAAATTTTACGTCTCCTACCAGTATCCGCTTGCCTTCTTCAGTTCTCCCGACTTCGTTCACTCCGACGTCTATTACTACAGCGCCTGGCTTTATGTAGCTTCCGTCAAGCATTTCAGGCCTCCCGATTGCAGCTACCAAGATGTCTGCTTCTCTGCACACGCCGGGCAGGCCCTCTGTGCGGGAGTGGCAGATAGTCACTGTCGCATGGTTGGCCAGGAGCAACATGGCTGCAGGCTTGCCCACTATGTTACTACGGCCTACCACCACTGCCTTTTTACCCTTAATCTCTATCCCTGTCTCCTTTATGAGCCTTAGGACGCCCAGAGGTGTGCACGGCACGAAGGCTTCTTTACCTACAACGAAGTTTCCGACACTTATCGGATGAAACCCATCCACATCCTTGCGTGGATCTATAGTCTCCAGCACTTCTCCTTCGTCAAGGTGATCCGGTAGAGGCAGCTGCACAAGGATGCCGTGAATCTTCTTATTATTATTGAGATTCCGGATTGTACCAATCAGCTCCTCCTGAGTGGTTGATGCAGGCAAAGCGTATTCTTCTGAATATATACCCAAAGCCTCACACATTCTCTTCTTACTACCCACATAAACACGGGATGCCGGATCATCTCCTACGATGATCACAGCAAGCCCAGGAGGATAACCATGGACCTTCTTAAATCTCTCTACCTCTTCGGCCACCTCGGCTCGAACTTTCTTCGCTATAGCTCTTCCATCAATGATCGATGCTGCCATGTCTTACAGTCCTCCTTGAAGTCTTCATATTTTTGCACTGTGTTATACACTTTACAAGCTCTTTAAACCTTTCCCCTCTCGCCTTGTAATCACTGAATAGATCAAAGCTTGCACACGCAGGCGAGAGCAGAACTACATCACCGGGAGATGCCTCAGAATACGCAACATGCACGGCTTCATCAAAACCGTCAACTACCAGTGTTCTTACGTTACGCCCCAGTTTTTTCTCTGCTCTTCTTATAGCAGACTCAATTTCATGTGCAGTATCTCCCACAAGCACCGTTGACTTAACGCGCTCGGCAATGACTTCTCCCAGGCTTTCAAAGGACAAATTCTTTCCGGAACCGCCGGCAATAAGGACAATGGGAGCGGCAAATGACTGAATGCCTGCAATAGACCTGCTGGGCGCCGTCGCACTGGAATCATTGTAGAACTTAACACCGCGTTTCTCTGCGACAAATTCGATCCTGTTTTCGACCCCGGTAAAATCCCTTGCTACGCTGCGCAGGTATTCAAAGTCGCATCCGGCAAGAGCCGTAACTGCAGCTACAGCCAGGAAATTCTCAATATTGTGCCCACCGGGCACTTTAATGTCATCGAAACTGAGAGCTACCCCTCTACCGGCGCCCTCGATATCAACGATGACCTCGTCTCCTCTGACATACACCCCGCCCGGGACTTTTTCACGTCTTGAGAAGAATACACATCTTGCAGGACATTTGCTGCCCATAGAACGCGTCCATGAATTGTCCAGATTCAAGACTGCATAATCCGAAGGCCCTTGGTACCTGAAAATACCCTCTTTTGCTTCAGCGTATTCATCCATGGATCTGTGATGATCCAGGTGGTTAGGGGAAAGGTTCAGGATCACACCTATATGGGGGCTCTTTCTAAGAGGCTGCAATTGAAAACTGGAAAGCTCCAGAACAACGACGGAATCAGCGGTTATGTTGAATACTTCGGAAAGAAGCGGATTACCAATGTTTCCGCCGACAAAAACCTGTTTTCCGCATGCTCTGAGAACTTCACCCACCAAAGTAGTTGTAGTCGTTTTTCCATCGCTTCCGGTTATTCCTATAACAGGTGCCTCGCAAAGATCAAGAAACAGCCCGACTTCATTTGATTGCCAAACGCCGCATCTGCGAGCCTCAACCAGTTCAGGCAGGTCAAGAGGCATGCCTGGAGTAGGAAACATCATGTCGAACTCCCTGAGCCCGTCAAGATAACCTCTGCCAAGCCTGAACTCAATGGGTAAGCCGGCTATATCCTGATAAGCAGCACCGAGTCTGCTCTCCTCTTTAACATCGCACGCAACAACCGATGCTCCGGCTTCCACAAGGAACCGGATTACAGGCGCATTACTTACGCCAATACCCAAAACAGCAGCCTTCTTACCTCTGAACTTCTGAATATACTGTTTTTGCCTCTCAGTCAATGTATTCCTCACCTTCCGTTGAAGGCGCCGGACTCGTCAATTAACAAGATTCAGTTTCTATCTACAGTCTATCAATAATCCTGGTAGCCGCAAGTCATATCTAATAGTAGTCTGCCATATTCTCAAGTCATATCTAATAATTTGTTATATTCTATAGTGTGACTTACATCTCCTGCCTGATAAGTGATGAGTTAACAAGTTGCGCATTCTGCAAAGGAAAGATATACTCAAGGTAGATTTCATCAGGAACTTTTTTGATCCGGATTCGTTTTCGCAAGTATAAGTGAGGTCTCCAAGCATGCCCGGAGGTAAGGTCAAAATGGGGTGGCAGAGAAATGTTGAACACACAGGCAATAGCTAGTGCAAAGTATCGCGAGAACGATATAGAGGCCTTTGAAGAGCTGGTCCGAACCTATGATCATAAGCTCTACCGTGTCGCCTTAAGGTTGACCGGAGATCCTGATGAGGCTAAAGACCTGGCCCAAGAGGCATTATTCCGGGCTTACCGTGCGTTTGACAGATTCAAAATGGGCACATCCTTTGAGAGGTGGCTCTTTCGTATAGCATCTAACCTGTACATCGATAAACTGAGAAAACGCGGTAAGTACAGGTTTGAATCCCTTGATGAACCTATTGCCACCCAGGACGGCTATGTAGAGAAGGTACTTCCTGACTGGACTGAAAACCCTGAAAGAATCGCACAACAAAACGAGCTTTCAGACAAGATCCTAGCCGCCCTTCAGTCTTTGCCTCTGAACTACCGCATGGCAGTGGTCTTGTATGACCTTGAGGGATTCTCTTATGAGGAAATCAGCGGTATCCTCCAATGCTCTATCGGCACAGTGAGATCTCGCATACATAGAGGACGCAGGCTCCTCAGAAAGAAACTGGCGCCATACGTATACCAAGAAACTGAGGTTGAAGTCGGATGATGGGAAGAATGACTTGTGAGAAAGTAAGGAGTCTTCTTTCTGCATATCTCGATAAAGAGCTGGCCTATCACGAACTCCGCCAGGTCGAGCTTCATCTGTTGGACTGTGAAGCTTGTCAGAGAGAGTGCCGTGCACTCAGGCGAACGAAGGACCTCCTTGGAATGCTGGAGGAACCTGAGTTGCCGCGGGAGTTTTGGCCTGAGCTGAGAGAACGGATGAGCCTCCATCCAAAGCGTAGACTGTATCCGGGATTTCTTTTGAAGGCACTTGCCCCTGTTGCAGCCTTGCTGCTTTTGGCAATTCTGCCTTTTACCCTGGATTCACATATCGGAGCCTCAAAAGATACAGCCGTTGCTGATACAGACCTGGTTGAGCCGTACATCAGAGAGTACGTCATCTCAGGATTTGATAGGCCGTTTTCAGACAAGACTTCCCTTGGATTCGTTGCCACCGATCACGCAGTCAGCATGTATTCATCTGACCTCTTCAGCTCCTATGAGATGTCCGCAGCTGATGAACGAGTCATCACATCGAATCCTAACGGACGAAGAATTCAAGAGGTTTTTCGGCGCGTAACGTTTCTTTCATCTAGATGATGACATGGATTGTCCAGAGGGTGAGTGTCTGTGGTTTTTAGGAAGGTAGTTGCTGTTCTAGTATTGTGTTTGGTGATAGCATTATCTGAATCAGCAATAAAAGGAAACAAAACCGCATTCGCGCGAACCCCGCGTTTGCCGGAACTTGACAGTGTAGATTCTACAGGTTCGCAAACTGCGATAAACCTGATTGAACAGGTAGCCAGAAACAGCGAATACGTGAGTTTTAAAGCAACGCAAACTGTGATAATCTGGCATCCCGAAGGCACAAGCGCTTGCATATCTAACATAGTGCACAAAGCACCGAACCTCACCAGAACAGAGTACTTGCTCTCCTCAGCAGCACCGGGCGAATTCAGGACTGTGATCTCAGACGGCGAATCAATCTGGCATTATGAACCATCGCTTAAGGTAGTGTTTCAGATGCCGGATGTAGCTTCAGATTTTCATGACAACGCAGATGCTGAGGAGTTTAACACAGCAAGGGATATGGATCTGATAAAAGCCAACTATGAGGTTTCATTGATTGGCACTGAGAGTCTGGCAGGAAGGCAAGCCTACGTAATCCGATTAGAGCCTCGCCATCCGGGCAACCCTTCCAGGAGAATATGGGTGGACAGGGAGTATCCTTTCATCCTGAAGACAGAAAAGTACAGGCCTGACGGGGCCATGTCATCTGTATCCTTCTACAACCATATTGAGTTCTTTCCTGCATTGACTGACGATATCTTCCGGCTGGATACACCGCCTGATGTCGTCACAGTGGAACTACCTGCATCAGACAATCTGATGCCCCTGGACGAACTGGAAAAGGAGGCAGATTTCGCTATTCCTGTGCCGGAATTTCTGCCGCCGGGTTACGTAATCGAAGGGGGCTTTCTCAGCATATACCGAACATTTCCCGCAGCACATATCCGCCTGACTGACGGACTGAACACCATATCGTATTTTGTCTTGCCCAGGATTGAAAAAGACAGCAGAAGACAGGATACCATATTGAGCTTCTCAGATTCATCAGGTGCCAGGGTGCTCAGGTGGAAAGAGCGAGGATATGAATTTACGCTCGTGGGCGAGGTAGACGAATCCCTGCTGACAGCGATGGCTCAGACTGTGAGGTTTGCACCGCAAGTGTCAAGGGAACCTCAGCCTGAATCGTTTTCCCAGTACGTTACCAAGTTCTTCTATCAGTTTTTTTGGTTTGATAGATAAGTAGCGAGTGAAAGGAGTGGCATTTATGCGCTGTGACAATAGCAATTGGAAGAAGACATTTACCTCACACTTTCTGGTTGCAGTAATCAGTGTGCTCATTACAGGACTTGTATTCTTGCATGTTGCAGGAGACGGCCAGACGTTTGCTGCATCTGATATAGCAGTTCATGAACCTACGTCTTCTGCTGTCCAGATAGAAAGCACGCCTTCTTTCCAGATAGCGGCCCAACCCGGCGGGTATCTGATGAAGAGCAGCATTGCGGATGTAGCGGAACGCGTAGGCAAAGCAGTAGTCAACATAGATACGAAACGTACAGTAAGGGTATCCTCCATGCCGTTTGAAGACTTCTTCTTTGAATTCTTCGGAGTCAGGCAAAGGGAACGATCCAGGGAAGTGGAAGTGCCGGCTATAGCCAGCGGATTCATTGTAAGGTCAGACGGTTATGTGCTTACCAACAACCACGTTGTTGAAGGTGCAAAAGAGATCGTCGTGACTCTTGCGGACGGAAGAAAATTCGACGGGAAAATCATGGGCAGAGATTCCCGATATGACCTCGCCATAGTAAAGATAGAGGCAACGAATCTTCCCACAGTTCAACTGGGAGATTCAGACGCAATCCGTCCGGGAGACTTCGCCATTGCCATCGGCAATCCCTACGGGCTTCAGCATACAGTCACAATGGGGATAATCAGCGGGCTCGCCAGGTCCCTGGACGGCGATCCCACACAGTCAGGCATATACATCCAGACTGATGCAGCGATCAACCGCGGAAACAGCGGCGGGCCTCTCATCGATATTGAAGGCAGGGTTATAGGGATTAACACTGCAATGATTGCACAAGCCCAAGGGATGGGCTTTGCGGTGCCGGTGAATATAGCAAAATCAGTCATGGATGACTTGATTAGCGGAAAGAAGATAACGTACCCCTGGATAGGAGTCCAACTCCAGAGCCTCACCTCTGACCTGGCTGAGTACTTCGGACTTCGTGAGAATGCAGGAGCAGTCATAGCTTATGTATACCCTGACTCCCCTGCTGAAGAAGCCGGGCTGCGAGCAGGCGACATAGTCCTTAAGCTTGACAACACTGAGATCAAGAATATAACAATGCTCCAGGAAGAGGTCAGAAAGAGGAGCGCCGGAGACAAAGTTGTGCTCCAGGTGTGGCGAGATAGGAATTACATGCTTCTGACCGTGACCTTGGGCGAAATGCCTGATGAGTAAAGAGGTGCGGAACGTCTTCGGCGAGCGATAATCCGGACTGAAGGCTGCCTGATCCGTAACGCTTAATCCGTAACGGCGCAGGCAGTCTTTTTTGATGACTTTCTCAAGGAAAGAATCCATAATCATAGTATAATAGCATCATAACAAAACACGTGACGAATAATGGGAAACTTAGAGAGGGGAAAACTCTATGTCAGATGTCAGGCGCCTCTACAGAAGCAGATCCGATAAAAAGCTAGGTGGAGTATGCGGCGGATTAGCAGAGTATTTCCAGTTGGATCCAAGCCTTATACGCCTCGCTTGGATTATATTCGCAGTGCTTGGCGGTTCAGGCGTTCTCGCCTACATCCTTGCTTGGATTGTCATTCCCGAGCAACCGTAGGCAACCTATTACTTCCCTTGGCCTACACACAAGGATAAGGAAGAGGGCCTTTGAGGACCTTCCGGTGCTAAACACGAGACCTCTCCAATGGCTTAGAGCAGGCCTTCCTCCCTATTTGTCTGCTTGGGCTATCATACAGGAAAAACCCCGGAGCGAAACTTATCGCTTTCGCCAGAAGTCCGGGATGAAGAGGACCAAAACCGTGAAAAGCTCCAGCCTGCCCAGGAGCATGCAAGCACTGAGAACCCATTTACCCAAGGCAGGGATGGATTGATAAGCAACAGGCGGACCTACGACCATAAGGGCAGGACCTGCGTTACCCAAGGTTGCCGCCACAGCAGAGGCGCTACTGACGAAGTCGAGGCCGAATCCGCTCATAATCAGTGAACCGCTGACAAATATCGCCATGTATAAAAAGAAAAAAGCAGTGACTGTATCAACGACATTACGGGAAATGGCAAGCCCGTTTATCTTCGGCAATGTGACAGCCCGTGGATAAATGAAGCGAAAGACCTCATTGTATACGTGTTTTATCAGGATAAGAACCCTTCCAACTTTAATTGCACAAGCCGTAGACCCGGCACATCCGCCTACAAACACTAAAGTCATGAGGATCGCTTTGGAGAAAGCAGGCCACGCATGAAAATCCACAGTGGCAAAGCCTGTTGTGGTGATTATTGAAACCACCTGAAAGACACAATGCCTAAATGCCTCTCTTAGGCTTTGAAAACTATCTGATGCGAGAAGGCTGTTTGCCAGCAACAGAAGAGTTGCAGCTACAATAAGAAACACATAAAACTTAAACTCGTCATCGCGGAAGAATCCCCGAAGGCTCCTACCGGTAAAGGCACGGTAATACAGAGTAAAATTGACACCTGCAAGAAACATGAATAGAGTGATAATCCAATGGATTCCAGGGCTTCGCCATGCGCCTACGCTCGCTGCCTTAGTGGAGATGCCCCCTGTAGCCATTGTGGCAAAGGCATGGTTCACTGAATCGAAAAGGCTCATCCCTGCCAGACAGAGCAAGATTATCTCCATTGCAGTGAATCCAACGTATATCAGCCAGAGAGTCTTTGCAGTCTCTTTGATCCTGGGAACGATCTTTTCAGGAACCGGTCCGGGCACTTCTGCCCTGAATAGCCTGCCTCCTCCGACACCTACACCCGGCAGGACCGCAATAAAGAGAACTATGATACCCATTCCACCCAGCCAGTGTAGGAGACTCCTCCAAAACAGAAGCCCTTTGGACAGGGCTTCAATGTCTCCCAGGACTGTAGCTCCGGTAGTGGTGAAACCGGACATAGCCTCAAAAAAAGCATCGGTATACGTTGGACAGGTGCCTGAGAGGAGAAATGGCAAAGCTCCAACAGCCGCCGCAGTGATCCACCCTAGGGTGACTATGATGAAAGACTCCTTGACAGTTGGCTCTTTGCTTGTGGAGAAACCTTTCTTTATCAAAACACCGAGGCCTATGGCAATAGCTGCACTTATCAGGAACGATTGAAAGCCCACTTCCCGGAAGTAGATAGATATGGTCATGGGAACAAGCATAAACAGTCCTAAAAGGATAGCCAACGTCCCAACCATATTAAATGCAGATCTGATATTCAAGATGAAGTCGCCTCACAAGACCGGTCATTTACAGTGTTTTTCACTCTGCTACTTCAGATAACTCTCAAGCTGCGGCACTACTGAGGACATGGCAAAAACGACGATACTGTCTCCCGGTAGAAGAACAGTGTTTCCCCTGGGGATAATAACTGAATCCCCTCGGATAACTGACGCGACTATCGAGCCTCTGGGAAAGTTCAAATGCCTGAGAGGCTTATTAGTTATACTTGCAGCAGGCGGAAGGCTAATCTCCATGACTTCCAGGTTGCCTTCACCCAGCAGAGTAAGGGACACAACATTCGCCTTATGGACGAGACGCAGTACAGTGCCGGCAACAATCATCCTGGGGATAACAACAGAGTCTATACCCATCTTGGATGCTACCGGTAGATAATCGTCCCTTTCCAGTTTGATAACGACACTTTGAATCCCTGCACTCTTCGCCATGAAGCCCGCTAAGAGGTTTGTCTGGTCCTCGCCTGTCAGTGCAACAAAAGCGTCCAGAGATTTTATGCTCTCGTCCTCGAAAAAGTCAGGTTTAATACCATCGCCATGGATAACTAAGGCATGCTTCAACTCGCCGGCTAAATACTGACAGACCTCTTCATCCTGTTCAATCACTCTTACAACCGGAATGTACTTCCTGTGTCGTTCCAGATATCTGGCCAACAGAAGGCCGGTCCTTCCTCCGCCTAGAATTGCCACACTTCTGACAGCATGTTCCCGTGTCCCCACAAGCCAGCTCATCTCTGTGGGAACACCGGTTTTTCCAACAATAAAAATGTCGTCTCCCGGTAGGATCTGCGTGCCGCCATGGGGCACCAGGGCTTCACCGCCACGGAGAATCGCTCCCACTGTACATGACGTGAGAGCTGCTTCCTCCAGGGTCATTCCTGCAATAGGGGAATTCTCCTGAACTCTAAAGCCTAACATCTGAGCTTTTCCATCAGCAAAGTATTCGACTTCTATTGCGTCAGGCGTTCTAAGATGCTTAAACACCTCATACGCCACGGTCTCCTCGGGGTTGATAATGACGTCAATACCTAATCGCTTCGTAGACAGTTCACTGTCGGAAAGCCCTTGGTATTCAGAATTTCTGATGCGCGCAACTGTTTTCTTAACACCGAAATGCTTGGCAGTCATACATGCCACCATGTTGACCTCATCACTGTCAGTTGCCGCAACAAACAGGTCCGAGTTTCGTAGTCCTGCATCCTCTAAGACTTGTCCGCTGGCACCGTTCCCATGCACAGTCATTACATCCAGGTTTTCCCGCACTTCCGTCAGCGCTTCTTCCCTGGAATCTACAACTACTACATTGTGTCTGGCTTCTGCCAGCATCTTCGCAAGCTGAAACCCGATTTTTCCGGCCCCGACAACTACAACTGTCAAGTCCACACCCCTTTTCGTCTTAGAGGTATTCTGCGCATACAAAGGGTTTCCCTGCTACCTATGACTTTCGCCAGATGTCCCGAAAAGCCTCTGCGTAATGTAACATAAGTGTCCTCCCTTTCCCGCAAATTGTCAAGATCATGGTCAAAGGATAAAACCGCTCCGGTAAATCACCACGATTATGGCCAAAAAGATAGAATTGCTCCGGCAAACCGTCAGGATTATAGTCAAAAAGATAAAGCCGCCGGGGCGATTACATGCCCGTATCACTGGGACTTGCTGACTCTTCATCATCAAGTCACACCTGGGTATCGGCAAAGGAAAAGTTCTGTTGCTGACGAATCCCTCATTAGTCACAACGTACCGTTAAGATTTACGATGCGCTGTAATGCGCCATTATGATTCGTGAAGTTAGGTAACAGTCACAGCGCACCTCTGCGATCTAGAGTCTATAGCGCACCGTTATGGCCCACAGGACCCTCGTAACACATAGCCTATCGGCATGCCGGAGGCCAGGAGTCGTATCCGCGTCATACATTATCATTTGAGGAGGGATTCGAAAAATGCTCATGTGTGCACGCTGCGGAAACCAGTATCCTGACGATGCAAAGATATGGAGATGCACGTGTAAGGGAGAACTGGAATACCGGCCTGAAAGAAAAAGAGATATCGCTTTTGCCGAGTGCCAGGCTCGGCCGGTGCATTCCATTTGGAGATATCGTCAGGTTTTCCCACCTGTGGATGACAAAAATATCGTAAGCCTTGGCGAAGGATCAACTCCTATCATCAGCGCCAGGTGGCACGACTTTCCCGTCCGGTTTAAACTGGACTTCCTTTGCCCCACCGGATCCTACAAAGACCGCGGTTCTTCAGTGATGATATCGTGGCTGAAGCAGATGGGCATAAGATCAGTAGTGGAAGACTCATCGGGAAACGCAGGGGCCTCAGTTGCAGCATACGCGGCAAGAGCAGGTATGGACTGTACGATATTTGTCCCGTCTGATACATCTCCTGCAAAGCTGACACAGATAAGAGCCTACGGTGCAAAAGTGCGGCCTATCAGCGGAACAAGACAAGATGTGGCTTTGGCTTGCCAAAGAGCTGTAGAAGAGGATCGCAGCGGACAAGCCTTCTACGCCAGTCATAACTGGAATCCTTTCTTTTTGGAAGGCATGAAAACCCTTGCCTATGAAATCTTTGAGCAATGTAGGCAAGAAGGATCAATGCCTGACTGGGTCGTTGTGCCTGCAGGTTACGGAAGCGTCGCTCTGGGTGCATATGGAGGGTTCAGGAACCTTATGAACTGTGGTATGCTCGACAAACTTCCGAAGCTCATCGTTGTGCAAGCTGAAAACTGTGCCCCGCTTTACCAGGCATTCCTTCGCGGTGACACACATGTTACACCTGTCAAGGGAGAAAAAACGGCAGCCGAAGGAATCGCATGCAGCAACCCCATTCGAGGTGCTCAAATCCTTTACGCAGTAAGGGACTCAGGCGGATTCGTAATGGCAGTCAGCGAACGAGAAATCCATTCAGCCACTCAGGAACTGGCAGAGGACGGAATCTATGTAGAACCGACATCTGCCGTCGTGGCAGCTGCCTTAAGCCGCTTAATCAGTGAGGGAATAATCGGAGGAAACGAAGTGCCTCTTGGAATTCTTACTGGAACAGGCCTTAAAGCAGGTTACTACTATGACAGTATCTACCAAAGCTAGCTGCCTGCTCTTTGCGGGGCCTCTGAGAACCGCTTATATTCACCGAAGCTGACATCAGGGGGATAAGCGCTGATAACGTCAATAAGCGCTTCAACTACTTTCGGGTCAAACTGTGTCCCTGAACAACGCCTTAATTCAGCTATGATTTCATCATTGGTCATGGCTTTGCGATAAGGCCTTTCAGAACTCATCGCATCGAAAGCATCTACAACCGAAATAATACGGGCCTCAATTAGGATCTCGTCTCCCTTCAAGCCTAAGGGATAACCCGTACCGTCATAGCGTTCATGGTGCTGCTCGATAATGGGGCCTGCGTTCTTCAGGAATGTCTTCTCAATTATGGCTCTTCCTGCAGAAGGATGCTTTCTTATCTCTTCCCATTCTTCAGGAGTCAAAGGCCCGGTTTTCTTTAGTATTTGACTGGGTATACCCATTTTCCCAATGTCATGTAAAAGGGCAGCATATATCAGCAATTCCAATCTATCAGGAGAAAGCTTCATCCTTTCTCCGACCAACTTGGACAGACTCTGGATACGCTCGCAATGTTCTTGAGTGTGGCTGTCCTTTCGCTCAACTTCTTTGGCAAGAGCGACGAGACCCTGAATCTCGTCGCTCAGCACGTGAAAAACGGGTTGTGAGGACATGTAAAGGAGTGTAACGCCGGTTTCAGTTCTAAAGTACACATCCTTCATAAGATGGGTGACAGTAATGAAATCTCCTGAACTAAGGCGAGTTGTCCGCCCTCTCTCATCTCTAAAAACCAATACTCCGTCAAGGATGAAGTAGAATTCAAAACCGTTCCAGTCCGGCTCGCATGCTAAAGTTATGTGGGAATTCGGGGCGATGTACTGCTTCATCACCTCGATTCCATTGCCTTTGGCCAGGAGCCTGATTTCTGTCGATTTCTTTTTCGCCTGTTCGATAAAATCAGACTCCCGACCGATATGGAGCCCATTCATGTAACCACCCTATTAGGCACATCCGATTTCTGTGTATAAAGCTTTAGAGACCTGCGACTCTCATAGGATCTATTAAGACATTATAACCGCCGATTTCTACTTCAATCACATAACAGACTACCTCTACTCCGCGCTTTGCAGCGAACTCAATGCAGTCATCGGCGATTTTCTGCGTCTTCTTAAGCAACCATTCAATTGCTTTCTCTACTTGCTTAGGATTCTCGGCTTTCTTCTGAGCTTGAGCCACTGCGTCCCAGATCTGCTCGTTGGCCTTGTCTACTTTCTTCTGGACCTGCTCAAGATTCTTGCCTGGAGGCGGCCCGCCTTTGGCCTCGCACAGCGTGATGCCGGCAGACAACACCATTACCAGGACGGTCACAAAAGCCACAACTCTCCATGACCTTCGCATGACGTCTTACCTCCTTAGCCTATGTTGTAATTGAATTCAGCCCTTTAGGCTGAATAATCACCTGCCGCAGGTTGCGAGCAGGTGATCAGTACAACAAATGAAGCTGGAGGTCTCAAAAGACGTCTGAACCTGCCGGCAACCTGGCGATCATAGGTGAAAATCACCCTTAGACCCATGGTTTTGCGTCGCTTTCTTTGGAAAGCTTTGCCCTTATCGGCCAAGACTCAGTTTCTCGTATTCTGTATTGTCAAACGAAAACACTGCCATCATCAAATTTCGCCATCCCTCTGGATTTTCCTTCTTAGATCGACCATTATTGAGAAATTTGCTCTTTCTTGCCACACTGCTACAGGGTTCGCCGAGCAAAACTCATGAAAGATCATGCAGCCTAGCATCTGAATAATTAGGTCTAACAGCGGATTACCATGCATGAATGCTGAATAACAGAAGCCTATACTGAATAACAAAAGCTAGTACTGGAGAATGGAGGGTAACCGTAAACAACTGATGCTCCATGGGATCGATTCTACTGATGTTCCATGGAATCAAGCATGACGAAATAGATGGAGCCGGCGGTGGGAATTGAACCCACAACCTGCGCATTACGAGTGCGCCGCTCTGCCATTGAGCTACGCCGGCAAAAAAACTGTTTCCTTACTGCATAAACTCAGATTCAGAGTTCATCTACGCCTGATTCAGAGTCTACATCTATCTATCCCTGATCCGGAATCTATATCTATCCACGCTTGATCCAGATCTATGTCTGCCTACGCCTGATCCAGATCTATGCCTAACTACGCCTGATTCACAATCTGTGTGTATCCACGCCTGATCCGGAACCTATGTCTAACTACGCCGGATTCAAAACCTATATTTGTTTACACCTGATCCGGAGTCTTTGTCTATCTACGCCTGATTCAATACGTATCGTTAGTATATCATGAAGAAAACGCTATGTAAATCCAGGCTCCGGCACGACGAATCTTACATCATCTCTCCGGCACCTGTTTAAGATCTCCCATTAAGATCTCCCATTTGGAATAACCGATTCAAGATTGCCGATTTAACATCACCCATTCAAGATTGCCGATTTAACATCACCCATTCAAGATTACCCATTTAAGATTACCGATTTGAGATCATCGACTTGAGAGCACCTGTTTGAGATCACCTATTTAAGCTTACCGATTTGAGATTACCGATTCAACATTAGCGGTTCGGAATCAGCGGTTCGAAATCACCGGTTCGAAATCAGCGGTTCGACGGCAACAATCCGGGATTAAGTATTGTAAGGCCTTAATTATGTTACTCCAGGGTCTATCAACGGCGTAACCTCCATCACCTCCTCCGGGATAACCCTGAGATGGTCGAAAAACAGCCACCCATCGGCTCTTTGGTGGCAGCTTTTCTACCACAGTTTTGAGCGTAAGCTCTAAAATGGTAGAGTCTCGCCCACCAGGAGGCCTAAAGGTGGAAGGTTTTCTACCATGATCAGGCGTTAAGGTGGTAGGATATCGACCACCACGCCTCCCATAATCTTACAAATCATGGTTTGGTGGTCGAAACTCGCCCACATTTTCTGAAAAGGTGGGCGAAAAACTGCCACACTTTCCAAAAAAGTGGTAGAGAATCTACCACCTGAGGCCCAAAAAGGCCCCAAAATACGCTTGAAGCCTGAAAATGTGGTCGATTCTCTACCACCTGAGGTGGTTTGGGTGGTTCAAAATCTCCCATTTATGAGCGTTTGCTCGAAAAAATCCAAAAGGGTGGTCGAAATTGTGCCACCTCTTCGAGGAAAGGTGGCTGAAAACCTACCATTTAGGAGCGTTTGCCCGGAACAATCGCAAGCGAGGGTCGATATTGAACCGGCGTTTTTCCAAAGTATTGTAGATTTGTGGCCACCTGGCGTAGCTAAATATGCATTAGGGTCCATACCTTTACAGGGGACTCATTTTTTGTAAACTTATACTACATCTTGGAAGGAATATTTCAGTATATATCGAATAAATCAATTGCCATGCCTATGCTATTGGGTAGATATGAAGAGGAAAGACAGGGATTTTAGGGGGTTGAGATAAGGGCAAATAAACAGTTGAGTGAACTCCGCGTATATAAACAATTTAAAGGGAGGAAGCCATCGTGAAGTTCCGAAGATGGACTGTTTTGGTTTGCGCACTTGCCATGTTGTCCATGTTTGCTATTGGTATGAGTGGGATATCGGCAGCCTCTGACAAGTTCAAGGTCGGATTCATTTATTCCAGTCCAGTCGGAGATATGGGATGGGCTTACGAACACAACAGAGGTAGGCTTTACCTTGTAGAGAAGCTACCTGACGTAGAAACTGTTTATGTAGAGAATGTGCCTGAATCAAGTGATGCTGAGAGAGTCTTGACCCAGTTGGCAGAGGCAGGTTGTAAAGTCATCTTCGCTTGCAGTTTTGGCTACATGGATTTCGTCCACGCAGTTGCTGAACGCTACCCCGATGTAATCTTCATGCACAACACAGGATTCAAAACCGCAGAAAACGTCGGCATATACTTCGGAAGAATATATCAAGCAAGATATCTCACAGGTATGGTTGCAGGAAAAATGACTGAATCCAACCTTGTCGGATATGTTGCAGCCATGCCTATTCCCGAGGTAGTAAGAGGTATTAACGCATTTGCTCTCGGTGTGCGAAGCGTAAATCCGGACGCTGTAGTAAAAGTCGTTTGGACAAACACTTGGTATGACCCGGCCAGGGAGAAAGATGCTGCAAAGAGCTTGATTGAAGCAGGCTGTGACATCATTGCCCAGCACCAGAACAGCCCTGCACCGCAGCAGGCTGCTGGAGAAGCAGGTGTATACGGCATTGGCTATAACACCGACATGAGGCAGTTCGCTCCTGACGCCGTGCTCACCAACCCCGTATGGAACTGGGGCCCGTTCTATGTTGAGTGTGTTGAAGCAGTAATGAACGGAACGTGGAAATCGCCATATGACTACTGGGGCGGCCTGGAGGACGGAGTAGTCGACATAGGTCCGTACGGCCCGATGGTTCCGGAAGATATCAAAGAGCTTGTCATTAAGAAGAAGGCGGAAATAGCTCAAGGCGAGTTCAAGGTGTTTGAAGGGCCGATCAAGGACAATCAGGGTGTCTTGAGAGTTCAACCCGGACAGGTAATGACCGACGCTGAACTTCTCAGCTTCGACTGGTTCGTCGAAGGAGTAGAAGGTACGCTCAACTAAGAAGATACTGCAACACAGCCTTCTAACAACTTCTTTATGAGCTGCCATGACTCGGGAAGGCCGACGACGCCTGTCGGCCTTCCTCTTCAACACGGAGGGTGGCAAATGCCTCAAGAAGATGGAAATATCGTTGAAATGCACGGGATTACCAAACGCTTCCCAGGCGTGCTTGCCAATGAGAATGTAACGTTCTGTGTACGCAGCGGTGAAATCCATGCGCTTCTCGGGGAAAACGGAGCCGGAAAAAGCACTCTTATGAACATCCTGTCCGGGCTTTACAAGCCGGATGAAGGTGAGATTTTTGTAAAAGGCAAAAGAATACAAATAGGTTCGCCAAGACACGCGATAGAAGCCGGTATCGGCATGGTCCACCAACACTTTCGTCTGGTGGAAAATTTTTCTGTAGCTGAAAATATAACCCTGGGAATGTCAACTCCCAGATTCCTCCTGGATATGGCTGCTATTGAAGATGAAGTCTTGGCCCTGTCCAAAGAATACGGCCTTCAACTGGATCCCAAAGCGCAAATCTGGCAGCTGTCCGTAGGAGAGCAGCAGCGCGTTGAGATTGTAAAGATGCTGTACCGCCGCGCTGACGTCCTCATACTAGATGAACCCACAGCAGTCCTTACCCCCCAGGAAACTCGAGAACTCTTCGCAACACTGGAACGGATGAAAGAAACCGGACGCTCTATAATATTTATCACTCACAAACTCGAAGAAGTAATGCAAGTTGCAGACAGAGTCACAGTACTTCGCGCAGGCCGTGTAGCAGCGACTGCCGATAAAACGGATGTAACCTCAAGACAGCTTGCCAGTCTTATGGTCGGTAAAGAGTACTCTCCTACTCTTCCCGGTAAGACCGCACTTGAAACCGCTCCTGTCCTAACACTTTCTGACGTCACTGCGTACGGAGATCGCGGCACAGTGGCCTTGGACGGAGTCTCCCTTGAAGTCAAGGCAGGAGAAATCCTGGGCATAGCCGGTGTCGCCGGAAACGGACAACGGGAACTGACCGAAGTCATCACCGGTCTTAGAAAAACCACCTCAGGGACAATATCTCTTCTCGGGCAAGACATCACGAACAGAACTCCACTGGAGGTCATAAACAGTGGAGTAAGTTTTGTACCTGAAGACCGGTACGGAACAGGCATGGCGCCTAATCTAAGCCTGGTAGATAACGTCATTCTGAAGTCCTATCGGACACGCATTATGTGCAAAGGACCGTTTATCAACTACGATGCTGCCAGACGCCAAACTCAGGGACTGGTAGAACAGTTCCAGGTGAAGTGTGCCGGGATTTATAGCAGGGCTCGGCTATTGTCCGGAGGCAATGCCCAGAAGCTGCTCTTAGGAAGGGAAATCTCATCAGACCCTAAGCTGCTGATAGCAGCCTATCCCACGAGAGGCCTTGATATCGGGGCAGCTGAAGCCATTCGAAGTATTCTCATTAACCAGCGCAACCAGGGGATAGCTATTCTTCTGATATCTGAGGATCTCGAAGAGCTGATGCGCTTATCCGACAGGATAGCGATAATGTATGAAGGAAAGATCATGGGAACCCTTGACCGCGATGAATGGGATATCGAGCGTATCGGGCTCTTGATGGCAGGCGTCCGGGACGTCCAACACGAGGAGGCGCTTACATAATGTCTGAACCTACTGCAACTTGTGAGAAGAAGGATACTGTACCGGGACGTTCGTTTAGGATTCGGATTGAGAAACGGCTTGAGACACCTGCCTGGTGGAATGCGGTTACACCTGTAATATCCATTGCTCTGGCTTTGCTCTTCGGAGCGATCTTTCTCAAACTCACAGGATATTCGCCAATTACAGTATACAAAATAATGTTCAAGGATACGTTTGGAACCAGGTACGGTATTACTGAAACTTTAGTCAAGGCATCTCCCCTGCTCCTTTCTGCAGTTGGCGTGTCCATGGCATTCAGGATGCAGCTCTGGAATATCGGGGGCGAAGGTCAGATTTATATGGGGGCCTTGGCTGCATCTTGGGTGGCACTGACGTTTACCGGCTTGCCCAAATATATAATGGTCCCGGCAATGATGATAGCTGCTGCCGCAGCAGGCGGCATCTGGGCCTTCCTTGGCTCAGCTCCGAGAGCTATCTGGGGTGTAAACGAAATCCTTACCACGCTGATGCTGAACTATGTCGCCATATTCTGGGTAGAGTACTTTGTCTACGGGCCGTGGAGAGACCCGACAGCTTTTCTGTTCCCTCTCAGCCCTGTGTTTCCCAAGGCTGCATGGCTCCCAACCTTTGGAAACACCAGGATCCACTGGGGACTCATTTTCGGCATCATTGCTGCCCTGGGAGTAGGGCTTTTGTTGTCGAGGACCAAATGGGGCTATGAAATACGCGTTATAGGGGAAAATCCTTCCGCAGCCCGTTATTCGGGAATGAACATTTCCCGAAACATAATCCTCGTCATGCTCCTTAGCGGGGCGATATCAGGCATCGCAGGAATGTGCGAGGTATCAGGGATTATCCATAGGCTTCAGGCTCAAGTCTCGACGGGCTACGGTTACACAGCGATTATCATCGCCTTCCTGGCGAAGCTTCACCCTATAGGCATAATTATAGTGTCTCTTCTTTTTGGAGGCCTTCTCGTCGCAGGATACTCAGTGCAAATCTATGGAATCCCGGCAGATATCGCTACAATGCTCCAAGGTTCTCTGCTGTTCTTTGTGCTAGGCGTCGAAGCTCTTGCACAGTACAGGATCAGAGTGATTCGCAATTGACTTAGATGATCCGACCTCTGGAGATGATTCAGGAGGTAATCACATATGACACAGACTACTTTTGGATTTATCACTGCAGTGCTCGCCGCTGCAGTTGAAGCCGGTACACCGATACTGTATGCCGCACTGGGAGAGATTCTTACTGAACGTGCAGGCATCCTAAACCTGAGCGTAGAGGGGACAATGCTGGTCGGAGCAGTCAGTGGTTTCCTTGCTACAGTGGCCACCGGAAATCTTGCTGCCGGGATACTCGGGGCTGCTATTGCAGGAGGCATTATCGCAGCTATACATGCTTTCCTCTCGGTGACACTTAAGGTAAACCAGGTGGTAAGCGGATTATCTTTGTCCATGTTCGCTACCGGTGTCAGCGGTTACCTGGGCAAACCGATAATCGGTGTAGCAGCGCCTGTCAGCTTCAAATCCATTCCTATTCCTGGACTTTCAAAGATACCCGTTCTAGGGCCGATGTTTTTCAACCACAACCTGTTAGTATACGGCTCTTATGTTCTTGTAGCATTCCTCTGGTACTTCGTCTACAAGACAAGGCCAGGCCTGCACATGCGGTCTGTGGGCGAAAGCCCGCGAACTGCTGACTCTCTTGGAATTAACGTCTCCTTTGTTCAATATACCTACACGATCATCGGTGGGGCGCTGTCAGGCATCGCAGGCGCATATCTTTCCCTGGCATACGCACCCAGCTGGATCGAGCAAATGACTGCAGGGCGCGGATGGATAGCTATTGCCCTTGTCATATTCGCTGTATGGAATCCCCTTCGAGCAATGATAGGAGCTTATCTGTTCGGCGGGATTGAAGCACTTGGATTCAGAATACAGGTGGTAGGAGCAACCATCTCTCCCATTGTGCTCAAGATGATGCCTTACATCTTTACGATTGCAGTCTTGATAATCACGACAGCACGTTCAGCATCGTACAAGAACGAAGCCCCTCAAGCTCTCGGTGTTCCTTATGAACGCGAATAGAAAGACAGAATGAACGAACCCCTGCTCTGTTGCGGGATCAGCGGTGGCGGGCAATTGCCTCTTCAAGGATTCTGCCCTGTGAATCAGCAGGCTGCCTTACATCTAATAGGTAGGATATGGTAGGAGACACATCGATGATGGCTACCGGCTCCTCAACAATAATACCCTGTCTTATGCCCGCCCCCGAGAAAAGCATAAAGACATGGCGTGACGATAGGTCACCTGAATTATGATTCCCCCCTACCCGTAAGAAGAGATCCCTGTCGCTGAAGTGGAAGGGGGGTTTTGCCCAGATGTACAAAGAGCCGAAATCAGGATGAGCCCCTGCCTTAGCAAGCTCATCCATGGACATATATCCCCCGAAATAGGGCTTCTCCTCGAGCGCTTTGATGATCCCTTTATACTCGTCCAAGGCGATCTCACGCCTGAAATAGAACTGCAAAGAAAGATTTCCTCCTACGAGGACTATAGCTGTGTTTGGAGAGGCTTTTTCTCCTTGAGAAAGAACCTGGACAGTATAGCCCAGTGTACTCAATGTCTCCAAGACATCAGGCAGGCTTGTCTTACCCTCAAAGTGAGACATCCCGTGATCGCTTGTAAGGATAATTGCAGTCCGGTCCAGGATACCCAGTTCTCTAAGGGCATCAATAAGCAGTCCCAGCCCTGAATCCATGTATGCCAGCTTCTTGATGAGATTCTCCTTCCATGCCTCGTAGCTGAGGGCAAGAGAGAAACCGTAGCCGATTCCCAGATTGTGACCGGTTGCATCCAGATCATCAGCATATATCGCCAAAAACCTGGGGATCTCAGGAACGATTACCTTTTGCCCATTTCCTGCGGCAACTTCTTCCTGCTTGAGGATTCGTATAGCTTCAGCTACCCTGGTATGCCATGGGCCGGAAGGCTGCACATATAGGTGGCGGGGGTTATCATGCCAGGTACCACGGCCATTAAGCGCAAACTGCTGGACCGAAGCAGACGAAAGGCCTCTTTCGGCTACAACCTCTCCGATGGTCTCAGACAGGTTCTCCCGATTCATCTGCTTTACCACGTTTTCCACAAGATCGTAATAAACATGGATATTGCCGTGGACTGCCGGCCAAGCACCTGTGACGATACTGGTTTGCATAGGGACTGTCGTGCCTGGAAATCCGTTGTATGCATTCGTGAACACGGCACCCCTTGACGCGAGGTAGTTTAGGGCCGGAGTTCCCGGCGCGCCGGGGGCGTTGGCCCATTCGTAATACCGGTAAGCAAACCCGTCCCAGTTTATATATATTACGTAAGTCGCACGTTCCGCGTTGGGACCTTTCCGATCTAAGTTCGCCTCTTGTCCGGCCTCATCTGTATCGCCTCTGTCTTCGGGTTCCAAAATCAGTCGTTGGTTTCTCAGTTCTTCCTTGGAGTTATTTGCACCTGCACCTACCGTACGTTCCGTGAACCTAAGCCCTTTTTCTGCGACCTGAGCAGCTTGGCTTGGGCTTACCAGGCCATCATCATCCACTGAGCGCTCTCTGGGTACGTAAGAGGAGTACACAGAAATAGAGTGCCTGGAGCTAACCTTCAAACCGGGTTTTAGGCCGGTCAAGATCACGCCGATTACAAGTATGAAAAGTGCAACGGAGAGTTTCAGTGTCTTTTGGGTCAACTGCTATTCACCTTAAAGAGGAATTGAGCGACTTTTTGACATGCTAAAGCCTTCGATGAGGAATTCGACAAGAGTACTGAGGTAACCTTGTTTTGCACAGTGTCAATACCTGGTTGTGCTGGGATTTGAGGAAGAATTCCATTGGGTTTATTCTAAATAGACTGCAAACACCTGTACAACAATACAGACATGGCAGAACGCCATGCCCGCAGCCTCCGCCATTAACCTTATCTTACGCTACTTGCCTGCTTTAATAAGAGGCAACATATGCTCGGCAGTTTTTCTAAACGCTTTTTCATAATCAGGCTCATGCAGGATTTCAGCAGATAAATAGCCTTTGTATCCTATGTCTCGTAGCGCACCGACGATTGCCGGAAAGTCGAGACATCCGAACCCAGGCGCCCATCGGATGTTGTCAGCTATATGCACATGAAAGATGCGGTCGTGGGCTTTGCGAATGGATTCAGTAAGGTTGGGCTCTTCGATATTCATATGGAAAGTGTCTATGAGAAGGCCTACATTATCGTGGAATTCCTTTGCAACAGCGTATGCATCTCCTATAGAGTTTAACAAATCAATCTCATACCGGTTAATTGGCTCCAGCAGTATTCTGACGTCCTTCGGTTTGGCATAAGCCGAGATCTCAGCAAGTCCTGACTTAATATGCTTCATTGCTTCATCATACGGAAGGCCGTCTGACATCTTGCCCCGGATCAGCCCGACTATCACGTCAGCTTCGAGGACTGCTGCGAGGTCCACATGGGCCTTCAGCCTCTTCATTGCCCCTTCTCTCCTCCGGATATCCGGATGGGCCATGCTAAGCCCTTCTTTGTAAGCGGCCCCTGTTCCTAAGGCAGGCACTCTCAAATCATATGTTTCTAACAGCTTAGTGAGATTAGGCACATCAAGGTCAAGGGGATCGGCAATAGCAAGTTCAACACCGTCAAAACCTGCATCTTTGGCAAGCCGGACAGCATCTTCCAGAGAAATGTCAGCAGCAAGAGGTGTGGCCTTCGGGGTTGCATTCACGACAATTGCAAGTTTCATCTTGCAGCCCTCCTGACAACATCTTATTTCCACAGTAGACGCAAATTAATATTTCCCCACCGGCCTGTAAATCCCTTCCTTATCAATCACGAAAGATCCATATGTCTGACAAGTGTTCACATCAATTGCCTCTATATCGCATATCAATCAGTTCTTCAACCTCTTTCATATCTCGCTTAAAAGGCCCTTCAGCTTCCATCTTCAAGCTGGTTACAGCCGCTGCCCAAATCGTCGCTTCTTCAGGTGGCCTATTGAGGCGGGCTGCCACATATGATGAAATGCAAGTATCCCCCCGCCCGCTTCGCCCCACCAGTTCCCTGGGATAGAAACCTGCCTCAAAGAAATCGCCGTCAGCATACACCAACAGCCCGTTTCTGTGCGTCAGAACTATCTCCTCAGGACCCATATCAGACAGAATCCGAGCAGCGGTAAAGATATCTTTATGTCCGGTAAGGAGTTCCGCCTCAACAGCGTCTGTCTTCAAGACATCTACCTTCTGAAGTATTCGTTCTTTTTCAGGCCAGTCAGCCGGCACCAGCTTGCCGTCATGGAGTATCCTGATATACCCCTGGACGTCAAGGGCAACTCGTCCGTTATTGGCCAGGAGGATGTCAATCACCTCTTCAGGGACTTCCCCGCGCATTGAAGCCCCAACCAGCACTGCCTTGGCAGAGATGTCTTTGACTTCTTCCGGTGTAAAAGGACCTGCTGTGCTTGTAACGTAAATCACTCGTTCATCTACGTTAGCAGTGGGGTACACCAAACGCAAACAAGTAGATTGCGGAGTGTAAGTTGCGTATAGATCTACACCCAGCTCTTCCAGCTCATCTACAACCGCACGATCTTCCTTTGCCAATCGAGTGACTGCTGCGACTTTAAGTCCCATTCGAGCTGCAACGTGAGCTCCATAATTGAACGCGCCCCCGTTCACAAGCCTTGTTCCGGAGGAAGAGACAATAGTATCTTTTGTATAATGTCCTATCAAAGCAACATCATACTGCGTCTTCATTCTTCGCCTTCACCCTCTCTAACCGGCAAGTTATATACTTTACATATCCTTACACATCGGTTTTTCCTCATAATGTCTTAGCCTGAGTAAGCAGATTCCCTCCCCTGCCGTATTGTTTTCTTCTAAGACTACCTCCGTTTTGTTGAGATTTTTCGTATATAAACCCGCGTACTCACCGACCCTTTGCAGGAATCATAGAGAAAACTACACAATAATCAGTAAAGGAGGAATCGGGTAAGTCAGGTAGAATCTATAATTGAATGGAAGTCATCAGACATCATTATGTCAATGACAAGAGGAAAGGCGATAAGTGGATGAATATGGATGAGGGCATGTCATTAACCTACAAACCCTTGTATGTTCAAGTAAAAGACAGACTACTTGAGATGATAGAAAGAAAAGAACTGAGATTCGGCGAAAAACTCCCTTCTGAGCCGGACCTTGCAAAAATGTTTGGGGTCAGTAGATCCACGGTAAGAGAAGCAATAAGAGTCTTAAGCCAGGAGGGTGCAGTAATAGTTAGGCACGGACTTGGTACGTTTGTTGCAGGAAGTCAGTTTTATGTAAGAAGCGACCTCAGCACGCTAAGAAGCATCACATGGGCAATAAAGCAGCGCGGATGGACTCCGGGAACAATAAACGCTGAAATGTACGAGGATGTGGCTGACAGCGAGCTTGCGGAAAAACTGCAGATTGCGCAATCTGCACCTATAATCTGCGTAACCCGAGTCAGAACAGCAGATTCACACAAGGTGTTCTATTCCGTCCACAAGATGGCTAAAGAGCCTTTAGGCAACAAGATCCTCAAATGGAACATGGACGGTTCTTTCCTGGAATTCCTAAAATATCAGTGCGATATTGACATCCTATACGCAGTATCTACTGTCCTACCGGTGAAAAAACCTGAAGAAATCACAGAGAAGCTGGGAATTGATCCTACCACACCTATACTTCTTCTCGACCAGATTCACTACGATGTAAGCAATAAGCCGATCTTCAGATCATACGATTATTACCGCACTGACATCTTCGAGTTCAACGTAGTAAGACGTATTAGATAGTATAGTCGCGGACTTGACAAAACCATTAAGAAAGGGGGAAAGGCCTCTAAACACGCGACACAAATATGCATACTACCTATCATGACGCAGTAAACACTTCTGCCCCATACTCACTCAAGACTTGACGAACTTAGGCATCATCAGACCGGGTGTGTTGCTTGTTCGGAAAGAAAAAGAAAGAGTATTCTCGAGATAACCTACAAGGGGGTTTTGAGCAGTCATGAATAGGCAGCTTGTACGTGCGATTCTCATCTGTGTCTGTGTGATTCTCACATGTTCCGTACTAGGCGCGTCCGCGTCTCCCTCAAAGACACTGCACATATTAACAGCACTCGATCCTAATGAGGCTAAGATCTACATTGAAGCATTTGAGAACGCCACAGGCATTAAAGTCGTTTGGGTTAGGATGTCAGCAGGCGAGTGTCTCGCAAGGCTTAAGGCTGAGGCCAGGAACCCGCAGTTCAGTGTATGGTTAGGCGGACCGAGTCCCGAATACATAGCAGCAACAAAAGAAGGGCTCCTTGAACCGTATCAGCCAAAGGGATCAGAGTTTATCCTCCCTGAGCATAGAGACAAAGACTGGCATTGGGTAGGTTTCTACTTCGGAGCTATAGGGTTTGCAAGTAATACTGAATGGTTTGAAAAGAACAACTTGGAGTATCCTACATCCTGGCAAGATCTCCTGAAGCCTGAATTCAAAGGACAGATTTCTTTTGCATATCCGTACACCTCCGGCACTGCCTACACTATCCTCGCAACTATTGTCCAGCTAATGGGTGAAGAAGAAGGCTTCAAATACATGGTTGAGCTTGACAAGAACGTACACCACTACAACACGTCAGGTTCTGCATGCGTCACTCAGGCAGGCCTTGGAGAAGTCGCCATTGGGATTGCGTTCTCCCACGATGTAATGGCGAAGGGTATTTCCAAAGGATACCCTGTGGTATTGACCATGCCGTCTGAAGGGACAGGTTACGAGATAGGCGCTATGGCACTGGTTAAAGGCGGGCCTGAACCCGAAGAAGGTAAAGCCTTTATTGACTGGTGCATGACTACAGAGTGCCAGGATCTGTTCCAGGAATGGTTCCGTATACCTCTCAATCCCGATGCAAAGGTTGCTGAAGGAGCGGTAACCAGGGACGAAGTGAACCTCATTGACTATGACGATGTATGGGCCGGAGAAAACCAAGAACGTCTTTTGGAGAAGTGGAGAGACTTGACGAACAAGTAAAGCGCGCGGGATGGTGAGGGTGATTGACCGGCTTTGAGGCAGGACTTAAACGTCCTTTATACAACAGACAAAGGTCGACGGTTTTGCAGGAACCCTTGGTATTGCTTGTCATCTTATTGATTGCAGCATCCCTTTTCCTCTTCGTCATCTACCCTTTGTACTCAGTCCTTAAGACCAGCCTCATCCAAAGGGATGGAAGCATTGGCCTGGGAGTTTACAGTGGATTACTGGCAAAAAGCTATAACCGTCGCCCTCTCATAAACAGCATTCGCTTGGGAGCCATTGTTGCTGTCCTCGGCACGATCATAGGGTTCATATTCGCCTACTGCACTACCAGAGTAAACCTGCCTTTTACCGGCTTTTTCAGAGCGGTAGCGATGTTTCCTATGATATCGCCGCCTTTTATCATGTCCCTTGCAACGATAATGCTGTTCGGCAATAACGGCTTTATTACCAAAAAGATTTTGCGCGGAATGGTTAACCTTAAAATATACGGGCTGGGCGGCCTTGTGCTTGTGGAAACCTTGGCTTACTTCCCCACTGCATACCTGGTTCTATCCGGCGTGCTGCAGGCGATTGATCCTTCAATAGAGGATGCTGCCTGTGATCTCGGCGCGTCCTGGTGGCAGGTATTCCGAACTGTTACACTGCCCCTCGCCATCCCGGGGATCGCATCTTCATTACTTTTGATCTTCATTGAATCTCTGGCAGACTTCGGGAACCCGATAATCCTGTCAGGAGATTACCAGGTCCTGGCGGTGCAAGCCTACTTACGTATAACAGGCCTTTATGACTTGCCGGGAGGAGCGGCACTGGCAGTCATCTTGCTGGTGCCCTCACTCGTTGCATTCTTCGTTCAGAAGTACTGGGTAAGCAGGAAATCATACGTGACTGTTACAGGTAAGCCTTCAGGACAGCAAATCAGTAGGAGCGAACCATGGGTGAAGACTGCAGCGCTCATTGTTTGCTTGGTTCTCACCGGTATTATACTCCTTTTCTATGGGACTGTCCTGGTAGGTTCGTTCATGACCCTCTGGGGTGTCAGTTACGATTTCACATTGGCCAATTACCGCCATGTCTTCGTTGTCGGCGGCGAACATATTAAAGACACCCTGTTCCTCTCGACTGTGTCTACACCCATAACAGGAATTCTGGCCATGATAATTGCATTCATAGTCGTAAGGAAGGAGTTCTTCGGAAGACAGGCTTTGGAGCTCACTTCCATGCTTACTTTCGCAGTCCCCGGGACTGTTGTGGGAATAGGATATATCCTTGCTTTCAACCAACCGCCGATAATGCTTACAGGGACTGCAGCGATCATAATAATCTTATTTGTCTTTAGGAATATGCCTACAGGAATCCAATCGGGCATAGCTGCACTTCAGCAGATAGATCCATCTATTGAGGAAGCTTCGTGTGACCTTGGGGCAGACAGCAGCACTACTTTCAGGAACATCACATTGCCGCTGATTTCACCTGCCTTCTTCTCCGGACTGGTATTCAGCTTTGTCAGATGCGTCACAGCCATCAGCGCGATTATCTTTGTAGTGTCAGGCAAGTGGAAACTGATAACTGTTGCAGTGTTAGGCTCTGTTGAGAATTCCGATCTGGCTCAGGCGGCTGCTTTCTGCGTCGTTATCATAGCCATGGTCCTCAGTGCAATAGGGATTATCAACCTTCTCGTGTATCAACCCTGGAAACGCGGAGGACAGAAACGCCTCAAAGAACCGACAATTTCGGGAGGAGCAGAATCATGGATCGGTACAGCGTAGAGCTAATAGACGTTGTGAAGGTCTTCCGCGACAGAAGCGGCGCAAAAGACCACATTGTTGCAGTGGACGGAGTCTCGCTTAAGCTCATCCAAGGCGAACTCCTGACACTCTTGGGCCCCTCCGGGTGCGGAAAGACAACAACCCTACGGATGGTAGGCGGGTTTGAGATGCCTACTTCAGGCAAGGTCGTATTAGACGGCAAGGTAATAAACGACTTTCCGCCGCACAAACGCGATACTGCCATGGTATTTCAGAGCTATGCTCTATTCCCTCACCTTACCGTATTTGAAAACGTGGCATATGGGCTTCGCATGAGGAAGATGGAAAAGGATGCAATTGTTGCCAAGGCCCGTCATGCCCTAAGCCTAGTAGGCCTGGAAGGCCTGGAAGAGAGGCAGCCCGGTTCACTATCAGGCGGACAACAGCAAAGAGTCGCCTTAGCCAGGGCGCTCGTTGTCGAGCCTAAGGTCCTTCTCTTGGATGAGCCCCTGTCAAATCTCGATGCCAGGCTCAGAGCACAGATGCGCATTGAGATCAGAAAGATCCAGCAGGCCTTAAACATAACCAGTATGTATGTGACCCATGACCAGGAAGAAGCCATGAGCCTTTCAGATCGGATTGCAGTAATGAACCATGGCCGAATCGAGCAAATCGGGACACCGCAAGAAGTGTATGCAAAGCCTGTGAATCGGTTTGTCGCTGATTTCATGGGACGGAAAACCACATTCCTTGATGGCAAAGTCATGGGCTTTGACGAAAACCTGATGCATGTAAGCGTAATGGATGCCGTCCTTCCGTTTGAGCGGGTATCAGGCATAAATACAGGAGACGATGTTGAGCTCGTGGTTCGTTCCGAGACTGTTGATATTGTACCTCCTGGATGCGGAACTTTTCCAGGCAGGATTATTCACGCAGCATACTTCGGGTCTCAAGTCCTCTACGAAGTAGATTTGCTGGGAACTACCATTACAGCAGAGATTCCTGATCCTCAAGAGAGGGAGATGTTTACACAGGGGAGCGAAGTGGGAATCAACCTTAAAACCCGCAGTATCCATGTTTTGCCAAGAGCAAATAACGGACAGATTACCTGATGACTATGAAGATCGGACACGTAAAGATCGGACACGTTTTGCCGCGAACAATACCTCAAATGTACAGATAACGTACAGACAACGTACCGCTAAGCGTCAAAGATCATCTTACCTTAATCAATGTCTGAACCAACATAACAATGGACCTGCCTGACCTCATGTAATCACTCTACGCTCTCAACATTTAAACACGTTACACAATAAAGCATAAGTTGCGACTCTCTTTGGAAAGGAGGAGATGCCGGCTTAGACTTGCCAAAGGGTAGTTGTTTCATGGGTGGACGTTCTTCGGACAAATCAAATGAGAATAACCTACTGATTTAGGGAGGGTTTTCTAATGAAACGGTTTGTCGGACTGCTGCTCGTGTTGTCTCTTGTGTTCGTTCTGGGAGGAATACCCGTATCTGTGGCTGCTGCCGATGAAATGACCTTTTACGTGATTGCTCACACCGGGCCCGGAGACCCGTTCTGGGCTGTAGTCCAGAAGGGAGTCCAGGATGCAGGCAAGGTCCTTGGCGTCAGGGCGATCTTCCAGGGGCCTGCAGGATACAACGTGCCTGAGCAAGTGAACATGTTCAAAGCAGCGATGGAAGCCAAGGCTGACGGTATCGCGACATCTATCAGTGATGCCAGGGCATGGGCAGAGCCTATCGCAGAAGCCAGGAGCCGGGGCATCCCTGTAGTCGCAATCAACTGCCAGGAGCCTGATGAGCTGCGGGGAACCATACCCTACATGGCATATATCGGCATGAACGAATATGAAGCAGGAAAGATGGTAGCATACAGACTCCTACCGAAACTCGAAAAAGGCGCCAGAGTAGTCGTGGCAATCCACCAGGCAGGACACGTAGGCCTTGAGGCAAGGGCCAAGGGAATCACCGAGGTCATAACGGAAGAACTCGGCGGTACAGTAGATAAGCTTGATATCACACAAGACGCCACTCAGGCAATAGGTATCTTAAGGAGCTATCTGAAGGCAAACCCTGACACAGCTGCGATCTTTACACTAGGGCCGCTTGGCGCAATCCCCACCATCAAGATGATTAAAGACGACGGGCTGAAGGACAAGATCCTCTTTGCGTCCTTTGACCTTGATTCCAACACAATTCAGGCGATCAAAGAAGGCATTTGCATAGGCACTGTAGACCAGCAGCAGTATCTGCAGGGATTCATGGCCGTTGTAGAGCTCTATCTGAATGCCAAGTTCAAGCTTGATCCGGCTGACTACGATACAGGACGCGGATGGGTCACACAGGAGACTGCAGAAATCGTAGAGCTCCTTGTAGAGCAGGGCTACAGATAAGCCGCACAAATGCCTGAGACACTGCAAGTGGGTGGGGGAATTCCCCCACCCACACCTCGGACTCGGATAAAGGAGGGAACACAATGGATGGGCAAGGGCCCTCACCGGTGTTAGAATCCTGCACGACACCGGAACCTAATGCATTGCAGAAGCACCCGTTCTGGAGGTCTCTGTTGCATCACCGTGAGATTGGCGTAGCATGCGCTTTGGTAGTAGTATTCACAGTCTTCTTTTCAATGCAAAGACATTTCTTGAGCGCAGGCACGCTTGGAGATATCGTGACGGTCGCTGCAGAGCTCGGAGTTGTCGCTGTCGGTGCCAGCTTCCTTATGATTTCAGGAGAGATGGACTTATCCGTGGGTTCAAACTTTGCCTTCAGCGGTATGCTCTTAGCTATGCTCATTACAGAGTACAACTGGAACCCCATCCTTGCCTTTATCGTAGCACTGGCCTGTTCAGCCGGTATAGGTGCCCTTAATGGCCTAATCACCTTGTCTATAGGGATTCCGTCGTTTATTACGACTCTGGGCGCAATGATGTTTTGGAGAGGGGTCGCGCTTTACCTGACGCAAGGGTGGCCCATCAGCATATTTGAAGATATCCCACTGCTTAGGTGGTTAGGAGGAAGCAAAGTCTTTGCCACGGTTCATATCTCCGCTGTATGGTGGCTTATTATCGGCATCATCTTCTGGATAATACTCCAGAAGACTCCCTACGGCAACTGGGTTTTCGCAACAGGAGGCAAGCGCGGAGCGGCGCGGGCCCTGGGAGTGCCTGACTTCAAGGTAAAATTGATAAACTTCACTCTCATCGGCCTTTTAGCAGGCCTCGGAGGCTGCTTCCAACTGGGACGAATGGGATCCATGTCTCCTGTATGGGGCCAAGATCTTGCCCTTGAAGCGATCGCAGCCTCAGTCGTCGGTGGAAACGCATTGACAGGAGGAGTAGGAACCATACTCGGAACCCTGCTGGGAGCGATCACCATGGCATCTATCAGGATAGGATTGGTTATGATCGGTGCTCCTGCATACTGGTACATGTCTTTCGTAGGATTTATCGTTGTCGCAGCGGTTGCCCTCAACGTTAAGCTTGGGGAGGTGATCTCATGGAAAAAATGACGAGTCCCGCTCCAAGCCATGTGCCGGTCATTGAAGGGATTAAGCTCTGCAAATGGTTCGGCCGTGTGGCTGCCTTAAAAGATGTTGACATTACAATTGAGCGCGGTGAAGTCGTCGGGCTGGTAGGTGATAACGGGGCAGGAAAATCCACGCTCATCAAGATCCTGTCCGGAGTCCACAGGCCGGACTCAGGTGAGCTGTGGTTTGAAGGGAAAAAGGTTGAACTGGATTCACCCAGAGATGCCAGGAAGCTGGGAATAGAAACTGTATACCAGGACTTAGCCCTTGTAGAGACTATGAGCATCGCAAGGAATTTCTTTCTCGGCGCGGAACCCAAAATAAGGTTCGGCTTCTTCAACCTGCTCGACGGACGCAAGATGCGCCAGGCAACAGAAAAAATGCTCAGAGATATCGGGATTACTGTGAGATCCGCTCACCAGGAAGTTTCTACTCTTTCAGGCGGAGAACGCCAGGCAATAGCAATCGGCAGGACAATGCACTTCGGCGGGAAGGTCCTGATTCTTGACGAGCCTACTTCCGCCTTGTCCGTGCATGAGACCAACAAAGTCCTAAGTTATATTGACGAAGCCAGAAACAGAGGCCTCTCTGTTATTTTCATAACTCACAATCTGTACCACGTATATCCGGTAGCGGATAAAATCATCGTGCTGGAGCACGGAAGGAAAGTTGGAGACTTCCGCAAGGAAGAAACAAGCGTTGAGGAACTTATAGACATAATCGTCCATGGGATTAGGGGAGACAGAAGAGCTGTCAACAATGCAAGCGGATAGTCTGAAGCCCACAATTCCGGTGGCAAAACGTAGAGTAATCCCGCTTCACAGAAGGCGGGATTATTCAGTTTCCGACCGTTTACTACCTGGCGTTTATGCTTGGCAGTTGCTGCTGTTAATGCTTGTCTTTCCAAAAGCCCAGAATCGTGGGATATGCTTGAAACAACATGATGTAGTATAATAATCTTACATTTTCCTGGAATCATTAAGTCAGTATGAGGTGTTTGCAAATTGCCCGGATTCACAATGGACTTCGGAGGCAATAATCTCATCGAACTCGAGTTGCCTGACCGGACTTGCTGCCTTGAGATGGCAAAACCTTCACCGATTACTAAGCCTCAAGATGCTATCCTTGAAAGCATACGAAATCCTATTGAATCACGTGGGCTTGGCGAGATCGTAAGAAACAAAGGAAAGCCGGTCAAAGAATTGACTGTTGCAGTAGTAGTGTCAGACAACACCAGGCCTGTACCTTATACCGGTGATTCAGGAATCCTGGTCCCGATAATTGACGAGCTTATCAACCTCGGGATACAGCCTGAGCTCATCACAATTATAGTCGCCACCGGAACCCACAGAGAGCTTTCAGAAGATGAACAGAGAGCCATGCTTGACCCTTCTGTGTTTGACAGAAATATACGAATCGTGTGCCATGACTCGAGGGATGAATCCAACCTCGATTTCTTAGGTGTCACATCCAGAGGAAGTAAGGTATTCATTAACAAGGTATACCTTGAATCAGACGTAAAAATCCTAACCGGCCTCGTTGAAAGCCATTTCATGGCAGGAGCTTCAGGAGGAAGAAAAGCGGTTTGCCCCGGTCTCATAGGCGAAGACAGCACCTACATATTTCACGGCCCTGAGTTCCTATCGTCACCTAACGCTGCTGACCTGGTCTTAGATGGGAACCCTTGCCACGAAGAAGCCGTTGAAGTTGCCAAGATGACAGGGGTTGATTTCATTGTCAATGTGACTTTAGATGATAGATTCCGGCTTACAGGAGTATACTCAGGAGATCTTGAAGCTGCGCACATGAAAGCTGTGGAGCGGATACGAGAATATGTAACCATACCGGTACGCCAAACGTATGACATTGTAGTTACTCATGCGGGCTTTGTCGGAATCAACCACTACCAGGCTGCTAAAGCAGGAGTGGTGGCCATTCCCATCATGAAGCCGGGTGCAAAATTGATAATGGCTGCTAATACTGTAGATAAAGATCCTGTAGGAAGCCCTTACTATCGTACACTCATCCACTTATTGACTCTCAACGGACCGGAGAGTTTCATGAGGCTGATAACAAGCAAGGATTGGAGCTTCATCCCTGAACAATGGCAGGTTCAGATGTGGTCAAAGGTATTCTCAAGAACGCCCATGGAAAACTTCACTTTCTGTGCGCCCCACGTTTCGCAAAAGGATGCAAAGATCCTGCCGGGCATTGACGGAAACCTGCTGCTACCGGCAGATCGGCGGTATTCATCGGATCTTCGTGACGCAAAAGACATGGTGGAACTGGCTGTTGCCAACGCAATACAAGATTACAGGTCAAAAGGAATTGAACCGTCCATAGCGTTCTTGAAAGACGGTCCGTACGGTATCCCTGTTCCGGTCAAACCTTGGAGATGGAGGGGTTGCTATGCAATATCGAAAACTGGGAAAGACAGGCCTTAATGTTTCCGCTTTGGGGTTTGGCTGTATGAGGCTGCCCCGCTCTGAATCCGGCAACTCCGGGGCCGATACTGAAGAAGCTGTCCGCATGATACGATATGCCATAGATAACGGCGTAAACTACATAGACACTGCGTATAACTATCACAGCCGCCAAGGGGAAAACATCGTAGGCAAGGCTTTGGCAGACGGATACCGGGAAAGAGTTTATCTTGCTACCAAATGTCCTGTCTGGCTCCTGGAATCTCCGGATGACGTCGATAAGTACCTAACTGAACAGCTGGAGAAGCTTGCCACAGATCACGTGGATTTCTACCTTTTGCACTCTATTAACAGGCATTCATGGGATAAAGCAAAGAAACTCAGAGTCCTGGATTCCATGGAAAAGGCCAGAGACCGCGGGCTCATCAAGTACATCGGTTTTTCGTTCCATGATACTGTTGATGTGTTCCGTGAGATCGTCGACTCATATGACTGGGCTCTTACACTGATCCACTTGAATTATGTAGACGATTACTATCAGGCAGGCCTTACCGGCATGAAATATGCAGCTTCAAAAGGCATTGGAATCGTAGTCATGGAGCCTCTCCGCGGTGGGAAGCTGGCACAGAATGTACCCCCTGATGTACAGGCTGTGTGGGACAAAGCAAAGACTAAACGAACTCCTGCAGAATGGGGGCTGAAATGGGTCTTGCACCATCCTGAGGTATCTTGTGTCCTCAGCGGAATGAGTTCTATGGACCAGGTGATTGAGAACTTGCGCATAGCCGGTGATGCCCTACCTAACTCATTAACCGATGAAGACCTGGCATTGATCAGCGAGGCAAAAGCCTTGTACAAAGATCGCATAAAAATACCGTGCACTGAATGTAACTACTGTCTCCCCTGCCCCAACAATGTGGCCATTACCGATGTTTTCTCACTCTATAATGATTACTTCGTATACGGAGCCGGGGATGCTTCAAGAGGATTCTATGCATTCCTTAAGAAAGCAAATGCAGACCCATCAGCATGCACAGAATGCAAGGAGTGCGAAGGCCTGTGCCCGCAACACCTGCCCATTACCGATTTCCTCAAGAAAGCAAAAGCACTTTTTGGCGAGACAGATTGATAAAGGTGGACTTGGGGCAGATACGCGCCGGACAAACCTCAGCCGGGTCTATCTGCCCCAGCAGCTCCCGAAGACTAGTCTTCAACTTCAGCGATCATTTCAACTTCTACTGCAGCATCTAAAGGAAGTTCATTACACGCCAATGCGCATCTTGAGTGTTTGCCCTTTTCTCCAAAGACCTCAACCAGGAAATCTGAAGCCCCGTTGATGACCATTGGCTGATTCACGAAGCCCTTTGCACTGTTGACATAGCCGTGTATGTTTACGATTTTCTTGACCTTATCCAAATCACCGATTGCACTTTTCAGGATAGCCACAAGATTGATTGCGCAAATCCTTGCAGCGTCATATGCCTCTTCTTCACTGACATCCTCGCCAACTTTACCTTTATATTTCAACTCACCCTCAACAGTGCAAAGCTGGCCTGAGATGTAAATGAGGTTACCGGTTCTGGCGTAAGGAATATAGGACGCTAACGGTTTTGCAGGTTCCGGCAACTCAACACCGAGCTCTTTAAGTCTTTCTTCAACTTTCACGTATTCATTCCTCCTTCTTCCAACAACAGTTATAGGGCTTCTTTGTATAGGTTGTGTAGTTATACCTTTTGCAAGTATCTTGAAAACCCTTCTTGCAAGAGGCAAATCCAGGCGGCCAATTGTGTTATATCCCCTGGAATTGCGCAGCTTTCCATGTCTTGCTAAAATAGCCCCAAGGGACAGACGGCCTTATTTCGGCTGCTGCTCGCATAACAATGATCTGCATCTTTTGGGGTTACATGACCGGCGCTAAAGCTGTCTACACAATGCCATCGCAGTTCGTGAAAAAAACTTTCTTCAGGAGAAGGATTGAGAGGCTCTTCGTAGAAGTACTAATCAAACTTAGGTTATTTGCCTTGAAAATTGTCTACATTGGCACATCTGAGAAAGCGTCCGATTCCATTAAGCAGCGAAATGGTCTATGGTATTAATAGACGGTTTTCGTCTGTACTCAGGTTTTGAGGCCTGTCTTAACACGCTTTCCGACGCGTAAGTCATACACAGTGAAAAACAGTGGTTGACAGAGAGCACCACTGATCAGGATTAGGACCTATTCTTGTAAAGGAGGATACAGAGTCAATGAAGACAATTAAAATCGGATTGATTGGCAGTGGTTTTGTTACCCACCTACACTTGAACGCATTTCGCCAGGTAGTAGGGATACCGGTACAGGTAGTTGCAGTTGCGTCTCTGGACGACGACCTTGACCGGTTCGCCAAGAAGTTCAATATCCCCCACTACTATTCAGACTACAGAAAAGTGTTGCAACACGACGAAATAGACATGATCGATGTCTGTGTTCCCAATGTCCTTCACAAACGGGTATGTATAGATGCTGCCGAAGCAGGCAAGCACATCATCTGCGAGAAGCCGCTGACAGGCTATTTCGGAGAAGATCTTGAGGATAAAACAGTAGCTGTCGGCGAAACCTCTAAACTTGAGATGTACAAGAAGGCAGTCAAGAACGCAGATGAGATTATGGACGCAGTACAACGAAACAATGTTAAACTCTGCTATGCAGAGGATTTTGTATATGCTCCTCCTGTAACTAAAGCAAAGAGGCTTCTCGAAGCTGCAGGTGGAACAATCCTGGAACTCCGTTCAGAAGAAAGCCACAGTGGCTCCCATGCCGCTTATTCCCGTGAATGGAGACTGTCAGGCGGAGGTTCCCTAATGAGACTCGGTTCCCATCCCCTCGGGCTGGTAATCCACCTGAAGAATTTCGAAGGAAAGATGAAATACGGTAAGCCTATTAAGGTAAAATCACTCACCGCAGAAGTAGGAAATCTCACCCGCGTCTCCGCGTTCCAAAAGGAAGAGAAGAAGTGGATGGTTGACCGGTGGAAGGACGTTGAGGACTGGGCAGCAGTCTTCCTTACCTTTGAAGATGGGACCAAGGGAGTAGTATTCTCCAACGACATTACTCTCGGAGGAATAGTCAACACCCTTGCAATCTATTCATCCAATGCAGTAATCAAAGTCGACATGGCAGCCAACGATGCCATTAAGGCGTATGCGCCTGCCCATGAAATATTCGGAGACGAATACATATCCGAAAAGATAGAAACCAAGGCAGGATGGACCTTCCCCTCACCTGATGAGGACTGGATGCGCGGCTATCCTCAAGAGATGCAAGATTTCGTAGAAGCCGTCTACTACGGCCGCGATCCTGTATCTGACGGAGAACTGGGAAGGCAAGTAGTAGAAGTTACCTACGCAGCTTATCTCTCTGCTGAGGAAGGGCGCAGGATCGACTTGGACGAGCTAAACAAGGAAATAGGAAGAAACCGGTAAGCAACAGCAAAACCTAATAAGGAGGCAGAGCAGATGAAAATGAAAGCTGCTGTCAAGGTCGATGAACGGCCGTTATATATAATGCAAGAAGTTGATATCCCCGAGATCAAGCCTGACGAGGCGCTGGTTAGGGTGAAAACAGTAGGCCTTTGCGGGACAGACGTAGCCATAAGGAACAACACATTCATGGGTCGCCACGGACCGGTCAAACTCCCGATTATAGCAGGGCATGAGTTCTGCGGTGAAATCGTTGAGGTTGGGAGCCAGGTCAGCAAATTTAGGGTAGGCGACAGGGTAACCACCAGCACCATCAAGGGGTGCGGAAAGTGCTATGCCTGTAAGGTAGGTATCTTTAACAGGTGCAGGTACTGGATTCACCTGGGGATCGACATCCCCGGTTGTTTTGCGGAATATGTTGCTGTGCCTGAGGAGATCCTCTTCCCGGTACCGGAGTTCATTTCAGACGAAGAGGTAGCACTGCTGGAACCTATCACTACTGCGGTTAGGGCGTTTAGAACCAATCACATCCCTCCCGGAGGTTTCGTTGTAGTCTTAGGGCCGGGTCCTTTCGGATTATTCCTCCAACAGGTGGCTAAGCTTTCCAGCCCGCGCAAACTGGTAATGGTAGGGTTAAGCAGAGACAAAGCACGATTGGAACTTGCCAAGAAGCTTGGAGCAGATGAGATAATAATAAGCGACCAGGAAGACCCGGTGGAAAAAATAGCGGAAATGACAGACGGCTGGGGCGCTGACTTAGTGCTGGAAGCCACAGGCAATGTGGAAGCCGTAACACAGGCTCTCGAGATTACTTGCCCAGGCGGACTCTTCCTGATGGGCGGCAGTGGATTCGGCGGTAAAGAGGTAAGGTTCAAGCCTTGGAACGTGGTACGTGACGAAAAACGAATGAAAGGCTTGCAAGGGTTTACATGGCCTGACTATCTGCTGGCTCTTGAGTTTATTAAGAATGGATCCGTTAAAGTAAAGCCCATGCTGAGCCACGTTCTTCCCTTGGAAGAGATAAACCATGCTTGCGATCTTGTAGAAAACAAAGAAGCACTGAAGATCGTGCTCACTGTGTAAAAGCTGTCAAGTCAAATATGAGGTGGTACAATGTTGAAAGCAGATTCAATTTTAGAAAAAATCCGAGAAGAACGTCATGCCTTCCGGCAATCGGAACAAAAAGTTGCTGAGTATATACTCACCCACCCGCGAGAGGTAATCGGTTCGCCCATAACTGAACTCGCTGAGGTAATAGGGGTGAGTGAAGCAACTATTGTCCGGATGTGCAAGAAAATCGGGTTCAAAGGCTTTCATGAGCTGAAGATTAGCCTGGCGGCACAAAATGTCCAGCCTCTGCAAACAGTTCACGAACAGATTCAAGACGGCGACGACATGGAAACCATCGTAAAGAAGGTGTTCGCCGCTAATATTCAAACCATGAATTCTACACTGAACGTATTACCTGTGCGCGACCTAAAACAAGCTGTGGATGCCCTTGCTACAGCGAATCAAATCCATTTCTACGGTGTGGGAGGCTCAGGCTCCATAGCGCAAGATGCAGCTCACAAGTTTATGAAAACAGGGAAACCTGTTGCCGCGTACATCGATACTCATATGCAGGTCATGGCGGCTTCTCTCCTAGGAAAGGGCGATGTCGTAGTGGGTATCTCTCACTCCGGCAGTAGTCGCGATATTATCGAAGCCTTAGAACTGGCCAGAAAGAAAGGTGCGACTACCATCGGCCTTACCCACTATGCCAAGTCGCCCATAGACAAGGTCCTTGATATTAAGCTGTGCACCGCCTCTAACGAGACTTTCTATAGAACTGAAAGCACATCATCACGTATTGCTCAGTTGTCCATAATCGACGCTTTGTTTATCGGGGTTTCTCTGCGCGACCCGGAGAAAGCAATTGAAAACATTCAGTTAACAAGGGAAGCAATAGCCAGCAAACGGTTCTAGCTTATTCCTATGGACTCTACTGTAGCTGGGAGGTTCACACGTTGAGCTGTAAAATCCTGATCACCCCGCGAACGTTCGGAAAAACGGATCCAGTGCCCATAGCCATTATGGAAGAAGCCGGTTATGAAGTGATCCTCAATCCGTTCGGAAGGCCCCTTACACAAGACGAGCTTATCCCACTCGTCAAAGAAGTAGACGGTATAATAGTAGGACTCGATGAGATAGACGAAAGAGTCATGTCTCACGCCCCGAAACTGCGAGTTATCTCGAAATACGGTTCCGGGGTTAATAATATAGATCTTGAGTCCGCCACAGAAAAAGGCATTATAGTCACTAATACTCCCGGGGTCAACAGTTCCGCAGTGGCGGAGTTGACTATCGGGCTGATGTTGGATGTCGCAAGACATATCTCGGATTCAGATCGCAAGATGAGACAGGGCAAATGGGGAAAGTACATGGGGTTTGAACTCCGGGGAAAAACCCTGGGTATTGTCGGCACCGGCCAGATCGGTAAGATGCTGGTTTCAAAGGTCCAGGGGTTTGGGATGACAATAATCGCTCACGACATTGAGCCTGACTACGAATGGTCAAAGAGAATGGGCGTTTCATACGTTGGTTTCCGTGACCTGATTAAGAATGCCGATATTGTCACCCTCCATCTGCCATTAACTGAGGACACTTATCATCTGATCGGAGCAGATGAACTTGCTATGTTTAAACCAACAGCCATCCTGATCAATACGTCCCGGGGCGAAATGATAGATGAGAACGCCCTGTATACTGCCTTAAAAGAGAGGCGAATATGGGGTGCAGGATTGGATGTCTACGAGGATGAACCGCTTAAGGACTCCCTGCTCACAACCATTGATAACGTAGTCTTAACATCGCACATCGGTGCACATACTGACGAAGCAGTGAAAGCCATGGGGCGCATGGCAGTTTCAAATCTTATGAAAGCCCTAAATGGCGAACTGCCTGAACACATTGTCAACAATGAAGTCGACAGCCTGGCTCTGAAAGGGATGAAAGACTGTGTTAACTAAGGAAGAATGCACTCAGATACTGATGGATACCGGCGTAGTCGCAGTTATTAGAGTGGATTCTGGCTCGGAGTTAGTGGACATAATGCGGGCCTTGAAAAAAGGAGGGGTTTTAGCTCTTGAGGTCACAATGACCTCTCCCGGGGCGCTGGAAGCAATACGCGAGGCGTCTTCTATTTTCAAGGATGAAGCCGTTATCGGCGCAGGTACGGTTCTTGATCCTGAGACAGCCGAAGCTGCTATCAGAGCAGGCGCCAACTTTATTGTCAGTCCTGTAACCAATTTCGACCTGATTAAGCTCTGTCGAAGGTACAGTGTAATGTGCATTCCAGGCGCGTTTACTCCTACGGAAATCCTGGCAGCCTGGGAAGCAGGCGCGGACTTTGTCAAGGTTTTTCCTTCAAGCAGCGTAGGTCCGTCATATCTGAAGGATATCTTAGGACCGCTACCGCAGGTGCGCCTTACCCCGACAGGAGGCGTTAATCTCCAAAACGCCGGAGACTTTATCAGAGCCGGAGCATCTTTTGTCGGTGCCGGCTCATCACTGGTTAAGAAAGACTTCGTCAAGGAAAAAAGGTGGGACGACTTAGCTGAACTGGCCTCGAAGTTTATTCAAGAAGTGAAAGCAGCTCGAACACGCAAATAGAATAGGAATCCAAGTATCAAATGTATCGAGTGCATCAGCATCCATTGCACTAAACGATCAAGGTTTTCAAAATGAATGGCATGCGCTCCATGGGAAAAACCCTCAGGTCATCTGCATTGCCCAGGCAGACTTCTGCCTGGCGTAATCCATCAATATGGATTTCTCCGTACTTATTTGCCATGTTTAGCAATGCAACATAAGCTACGTTATTACTTCTCCAGGTAAGCTTAATAATACCCTCCGCCGGCTCCTCAACAGAAAACTTGTCGCAGCCGGCCTTGATGTCTTTGGCAAGCCCTAACACCTTCTGCATAAAAGACATAAGCTCAACGTCTGCATCTTCCAAGTTTATCGGGCCCTTCTCATAAAGGCTTGGAGTCGTCTCTGCGCCGATTTCCTGGCCTGTATAAACAAGAGTTGCTCCCGGGAGTAACGTATAGAAGACGAGCCAGTTGAGTAAAGAGTCTCTACTCCTTATAAAATCTGCTGCTCGTGGAGTCCGGTAGTCTTCCAAGAATCTAAGCTTTGCTGCGTTCTCAGGGTAAAGCGTCTCCTGGATGTGCAAATAGTTGAGATAGTCTCTGAGTGGGCGCTTGCCGTGGAAGTAATCTGTAATGTACTCAAACCCATCGTAGTCGCATGTCAGATCAAAGGCTTCGTGAAGTTCCGGATCGGAGTAGGCCTTATAGCCTCTATCTCGGATGTATTTGACGAAAGACTTTTCTATACTCCCTGCAATCCAAAGGATTTCTCTATCGCTTTTTCGTTTTAGCCTCTCGCGGGCGGCCAGCCAGAAGTCCAGCGGAACAAGGGATGCCAAATCGCAACGAAATCCATCCACGCCAAACTCAGCCCACTGCTCAAGGGTTTCTATTTGATACTCCCAAAGGTCAGATGACCGGTAGTCCAGGTCGTACACATCTGTCCGGTCAGGCACCTTGGTAAAGAACTCCCCTTTCGGATCTTTAAGAAACCATTCAGGATGTTCGGTGAAGAGAACACTGTCTTTGGATGTGTGGTTGTACACGATGTCAATAATTACCTTCATGTCCAGATAGTGAGCCTTGTCTATTACCATCTTCAAAGCTCGCGGGTCTCCGAGTTCAGGGTTGACAGCACGGTAGTTTCGGACAGCATACGGATTGCCCAGGGTCCCTTGGCGGTCGACGATACCTATAGGATAGACAGGCATCAGCCATAGAACATCCGTATACAGGCTTTTAATCCTTTCGAGATCACTGAAAATGTCCATAAACGTGCCGTCGGCAGAATGGTTTCTGGGATAAACCCCATAAATGACGGCATTTTTCACCCATTTGGGAGTATCAACAGCCACTATGATAACCCCCTATCCCTCTCGCAACAAAACATACGGATTCCCGATTTCAATGGCGATCGATGACGCTTCCCTGAAGAACCTCGATATGTGTCGAAAAATGTGACCAATTGTCTCTTGAGAAACATATTCCTTACAAACCTTAAGAATCCTTCTTAACCGGCTTTATAACACTTCAGACACGTTTTCACCACAACGGCCTCCTCCCCGCACCATCCACTCCTTTCTATGCTCTCCGGCAAACCGTCCCTATTGGTGAAGAAACCCGGCGGATTCTGTCGCATTCTGTCGTAATGGCCGATACATTCTCGCCCACCGTTTTGTCGTTCTAAACTGAGCAGGGTTTAAGGCTTAAAGTGTAAGGTTTGAGATTTGAGCCTTAAGCGGATCAAGACTTCCAACAAAAACACAAAAACACACGTTTTCTTAAGTTGTAGCTATTCAGTAATGACAATAAGTTGAGAAATCCTACCCCTGTTAAGTAAAAAAGCGCCCGAAATCGGACGCAACATCTTGACAGAATCTACCTTCGATTAAGTTACGAAATCTATGAAAAACTGGTGGAGGCGGCGGGAATCGAACCCGCGTCCGAAAAGCCAACTCGAAGAGCTTCTACGAGCGTAGCGTAGGGTTTAAGTTTCGCCAAGGAAGCTCTCCTACGCGAGTTCCTCCAGGGCTATCCCGTTAAAGTCTTAGCTCAAATCCTCCGAGAACAGAATTTGAACGCATCCTGGTTTATTTGACGCCCGCACCGGCCTCCCAGGAAAAGTCCGGATTGGACGGCTGCTTTATTTCTTAAGCAGCGTAAGCGTAATTGTTGTTGGCACTTATTGTGCGTTCCACCGTTTTACGAGGTTGGCGGAATCTCGGCTCGCTACTCTTGTCGTTGCAACTCCCCGTCGAAACCATAACGCCCCCATAAACCTTATGATATCTTAAACCGCGAAGCTTAATGTTCCTTTCTTAAACCTCGAAGCTTATATTTCCTTGAAAACGTTGTCGAGCTTAGAACGGTCTCCCTCAGTATGATCCCCTGTCCTTAATAGCTCGATCTACTTGTCTCCTGATATCCCGCTTCTTAATGTCTTCTCTCTTATCGTAAAGCCGCTTGCCTCGTGCAAGAGCAAGCTCCACCTTAGCCCAACCATTCTTCAAGTAGACTTTCAGCGGAACTAGTGTAAACCCTTTCTCTTGCGTTTTTGTGGCAAGTTTTCGTATCTCAGACTTATTAAGAAGTAGCTTCCTTGTGCGCCTGGGTTCATGGTTGAACCTGTTGCCGGCATCATAAGGGCTTACATTCATATTATATAGGAAAACTTCGCCGTTCTCCACTCTGGCGAAACTGTCGCGAAGACTCACCATTCCTTGCCTGACAGACTTAATCTCTGTACCGGTAAGGACGATTCCTGCTTCATATGTCTCGCCTATATGATAGTCGTGATAGGCTTTTCTATTTGTTGCAACAACTTTATTTGCCAACCTGTCTCACCTGCACGCCAATTATAGCACGGAGGATCAGGCGGTTCAAGCAACCCTGAACACGGGCTTTGGCCTCACAAACCCAGCTCAGAGGATATGGACTGCATTGCCTCAAGACCGATCTTTATGAATTCTTCGAGACTAAGTCCTAGTTCACAGCAAGACTTCATCTGTTCCCTGTTCGCCCCTCGGGCAAATGAAGGCTCCTTGAATCTGTTCAGCACAAAGCCTACATCTATAGCATTCAGCTTTTTCTCAGGGTGGATCAATGCAGCAGCCACCAAAAGCCCGGTTAAAGGATCAACCGCCCACAGGGCTTTGTCCAGAAGCGACTCTCGCGGAAGCCCGTGGCATTCATTGTGAGCCTTAACTGCATAGACTATATCCTCATCGACCCCCAGCTCTTCGAGGAGTTTGCCTCCGACCAAGCTGTGGCGCTCAGGTTCATCTGAAGTCTCGTCATAGTCGACGTCATGCAGCAGTCCGGCAAGTGCCCATTTCTCTTCATTTTCACCAAGATGTCTTGCTAAAGCCGCCATAACAACTTCTGCCGCAAGCATGTGCTTTACCAAATTCCTCGTCTTCACGTGCTTCTTCACAAGCCTCAACGCATCTTCTCTCTTCATCATCACTGCCTCCTCATTTGCTGCTCAATACTGCCCACCTAACACTAAGGCCAGTTTCATCACAGTGGATCTCACTATAGGCGCTTCACGCGCAATTCCGTGGCCAGCTGATTATGACAGATTCATTATGCTCGATTTGGTGGCCGATCCACTACAGCCGTTTCTATTTCCGATTCTATGACCGATCCACTACAGCCAATTCTGTGTCCTATTCATTACGGCGGGTTCATTATGCTCGATTCCGTGGCTGACCCGTTAGGACTGATTCTGTAACAGATTCCTTAAAACGGGTTCATTATGGCCGACTTTATGACAGTTTCAGCGCCTTCTCCCGCGACCGTTTCCATGGGCCGTCTCGCACTCTCACGATCTCCGAGTACGTGGTTCGATTTCCGGCACCGCCCTAGGAAGCGATAGTCTGTATGGTCGAATTCCTACCACCGTAAGGCTTTTCTGTGGAAGGTTTTCTACCACAGTTTTGGGCGTACGCTCTAAAATGGTAGATTCTCGCCCACAAGGAGGCCTAAAGGTGGAAGGTTTTCTACCACGATCAGGCGTCCAGGTGGTAGAATATCGACCACCGCGCCTCCCACAAGGTGGAAAATCGCGGTTTGGTAGTCGAAACTCGCCCACATTTTCTGAAAAAGTGGGCGAAAAACTGCCACGTTTTTAAAAAAAGTGGTAGAGAATCTACCACCTGAGCCCCAAAAAGCTCCAAAAACCGGGTTGCAACCTGAAAATGTGGTCGATTCTCTACCACCTGAGGCGCTTTGGGTGGTTCAGAATCGCCCATTTATGAACATTTGCTCGGAAAAATCCGAAAGGGTGGTCGAGATTGAACCACTTCTCTAAGGAAAGGTGGTTGAAAACCGACCACTTATGAGCGTTTGCTCAAAAAAACCATTAAGGGTGGCCTCGGTCAACCATCTAATTGGTAAAATGTGGCCGGAAACCGACCACACTGATAATAGTCAGAACAACCCTATAATCGGATTCAATAGTTCGAACAACGTATGAGTTGATTTACCAGTTCGAACAACCTCACAAGTTCACTTAATAGCTATAACAACCCTACGAGTTCATTCAACAGTCCCGACAGCCCTATAGGTTCATTTGACAGTTTGACAGTTAGAACAACCCTATAAGCTCATTCAAATGTACAATCAACGGAGCGAAAACAAGGGCTACAACAGTCATCAACTTAATCAGGATGTTCATAGCCGGTGCGGCAGCATCCTTAAAGGGGTCTCCTACCGTATCACCGATCACTGCAGCCGCGTGTACAGGAGTTCCCTTGCCTCCAAGGTTTCCGGCTTCCACGTGTTTCTTGGCATTATCCCAGGCGCCGCCTGCATTGGCAAGCTGGATAGCCAAGGGCACACCGCTTGTCAATGACCCTGCCAGGACACCTCCCAGAGTTTCAGGGCCCAGAAATACCCCTACAGCAAGCGGAAGGAACACTGCCACAAGTCCGGGGGCCACCATTTCTCGAAGAGCAGCAGCAGTAGTTATGTCTACACACTTGGCATAATCCGCTCTCCCGGTACCGTCCATAAGACCGGGAATCTCGGCAAACTGCCTTCTGACTTCTTCAACTACCTTAAACGCAGCACGCCCCACAGCGCTCATGACTTCGGAAGCGAATATGTAAGGTACCATTGCACCTATCAGAACCCCTGCCACAACTTTAGCGCTTAGCAGGTTTATAGCTTGAAGCTGCACTGCATGCACATATGCAAAGAACAGAGCAAGTGCTGTCAGGGCAGCGGACCCGATTGCAAAACCCTTGGCAATAGCTGCAGTAGTATTTCCCGCAGCATCCAGAGAGTCAGTCACTTCCCGAACTTGCGACGGCATATGACCCATCTCAGCAATTCCGCCTGCATTATCTGATATAGGTCCGTACGCATCCACAGCTACAGTCATGCCTGTGGTAGAAAGCATTCCCACAGCTGCAATGGCTATGCCGTAGAAACCTGCTGTGTAATAGGAGATCAATGTTGAAAGAGCGATAAAGATAAGAGGAACTACCGTGCTCCGCATACTCAAAGCAAACCCGCTGATAATATTCGTAGCAGGCCCGGTAAGGCAAGTCTCAGCTAAATCCTCCACTGCCTTTCCGGATGTATACTTTTCAGCAATCCCTCCGATAACCATCCCTGCCAGGAGGCCGAAGAAGGCTGCCCAAAATACGCTGAGTTCACCGTAGTAATACTTGCTCAGGAAGAAAGCGCCGACAACAACTAATCCTGCGCTGACAAGCGTGCCATTGCGCAAAGCGCCTCCCGGATCTCCTTCGGTTTTTCCGGTTCTTACAAAGAATGTTCCGATGATCGATGAGATAATGCCGATCCCTGCCAAACAGAGGGCAAATATGATCTTCTTGAAGCCGTCAGGAGCGTTGAGGCTGGTTGCCGTAGCAATAACAAGCGCAGATACAATCGCCCCAATATAAGACTCGTAAAGGTCGGCTCCCATTCCTGCTACGTCCCCTACATTATCACCTACAAGGTCAGCGATGACCGCAGGGTTTCTAGGGTCATCTTCAGGAATGCCTTTCTCTACTTTACCGACGAGGTCTGCACCGACATCTGCCGCTTTTGTGTATATGCCCCCTGCAACCCTTGCGAACAACGCCACAAGGCTCGCGCCCATACTGAACCCTGATATCAAATCTGTCGCAGAGAACACATCTCCGCCAGGCAAGACCGACAATATGTAGTACACAATAGACAAAGAAAACAGCCCTATGCTGGCTACATACATTCCCATAACCGCGCCGCCGGGAAAGGCCACTCTAAGGGCTTCATTGAAACCGTCTGCTGCAGCGTGGGCAGTCCTGCTGTTAGCAGCTGTAGCTATCTTCATTCCCACATATCCTGCAGAAACAGACGTTAATCCTCCTATTAAGAAAGCAATCGCGGTATGTACATTAATCGCAAACACTATAAGCAAGAAGATAACACCGATGAAAACCAGAACGACTCTGTACTCCCGCCTCAAGAAGGCCATTGCACCTTCATGTATGGCTCCTGATAATTCTTGTATTCTTGCACTGCCAGGATCTTTCTTTAGAACATACTGCACAAGATAGGCGACAAAAAGGAGCCCTAAACCGCCTGCTAAGGCCGCGTACAAAATAGAAGACGCACCGATGGATGTCATACACTACTCACCTCTAAAATTATTAGACCGTAACGGAAGATATGGCGAACTATATTACAAAGATTGCATCGTACCCGTCCTTAAGAGACAACATCTGCTGCATCTATTTTTTTCTTTTCCTTGCACGTCAAATAGGCGAGCAATATTTATCTTATGATACTCAGCAACACTGAGGACATCAAGAAAAGTACGGCTACGACAGAAGTCATCTTGCTCAAAAACTCTTCCATTTTTTTGTTCTTGGAGAAAAATAACCGTCCCCCACCGCCGATGGACCCTAGTCCTTCGCCTTTACTTGGTTGAAGGAGCACTACAGCGATAAGAGCTATGGATATGACGAATTGAAATACTATAAGACCTGTGCGCAATGAAGCTTCACCCCCAATACTTTCAACTCAGCAAGAAAACCCTTCAGCAAACTATCATAGATTCTAGCACACGCCGCCAAACTCAGCAAGGCACTGTCGGGACTACCATGTAGTACACTTCAAAATATTAGGAGGTTGCCCTTATGGAGATTATATCACAAAAGCAGGGGAAAAAGCAGTCATTTAAGTGGAACGAAGCTAAAGAATTAGACGATTTTGACATATGTAACCATACTACAAAACCACGGAGTGTAGAGGAAAAACAGCAAGGCGCTGCCTACTTTAGCTAGCTTAAAGAGACAGCGCCGGAGTCGGTGCCGTGATTTGTTTGTAACCTACAAAAGAGATCTTCGCAACCTACAAAAGAGATCTTCGCCCGATCTATAACCAATCTTCTTTTAGAATTCGCCTAAGAAAAAGACAGCAAATCCACGTACAACTTATTGGAAACACAGCCTAAATCTACATACGGAATCCGCCTCGTCCTGCGTACCGAGCAGTCTCACCTAAAAGGTCCTCAATCCTGAGGAGTTCGTTATACTTTGCTACTCTGTCCGTGCGCGAAGGTGCACCGGTCTTTATCTGGCCACTATTTGTGGCAACTGCGATATGGGATATGGTTACGTCTTCAGTCTCACCTGAACGGTGGGATATCACAGCAGTGTACCCTGCCCTGTGTGCCATATCAATTGCAGCCAGAGTCTCAGTAAGGGTGCCGATCTGGTTCACCTTGATAAGGACTGAATTGCCGACCCCGTCTCTAATGCCTCTTTCGATCCTTTCGGTATTTGTAACGAAGAGGTCGTCACCGACAATCTGGACCCTGTCTCCAAGGTTCTCAGTCATCTTCTTCCAGCCATCCCAGTCATCTTCAGCGAAACCGTCTTCAATAGATATAATGGGATATCTGCTAACCAGGTCAGTCCAGAATTCCACCATCTCTTCGCTTGTGCGCTTTTTCCCTTCACCTTCGAAAACGTACAGGCCGTCTTTGTACATTTCAGATGCAGCAGCATCAAGTGCTATCAGGACATCGTCGCCCGGCTTGTAGCCTGCAGCTTCTATAGCGCTGATTATCAGGTCCAAAGCCTCTTCGTTAGACTTGAGATCAGGAGCAATGCCGCCTTCATCTCCAACTGCTGTATTCAAACCTTTCTTCCTTACCACACTGCGGAGGCTGTGAAAAACCTCAGCGCCCATGCGAAGGGCTTCTCTGAATGTGACTGCGCCTACAGGAGCTATCATGAACTCTTGAATATCAACGTTATTATCAGCGTGAGCCCCGCCGTTTAGGATATTCATGAGAGGAACAGGCAACACATGCGCCCATGTCCCTCCAATGTAGCGATACAAAGGAAGCCCAAGGCTTTCTGCAGCAGCTTTAGCACATGCAAGCGAAACTGCAAGAATGGCGTTTGCGCCCAGCTTTTCCTTATTATGCGTGCCATCCAGTTCTATCATGATGTTATCTATTTCCATCTGCATGGTGGCATCAAGCCCTTCCAGCTCAGGACCGATTGTGTCGTTGATGTTTGCAACTGCCTTCTCGACACCTTTGCCGCCGTAACGATCAGGGTCACCGTCACGGAGCTCAAGCGCCTCATACGAACCGGTGGAAGCCCCGGAAGGCACGGCTGCACGCCCTACAGTACCGTCGGCCAACATGACCTCAGCTTCTACCGTTGGATTTCCCCGGGAATCCAGGATTTCTCGTGCATATACATCTACGATGGTTGTCATGGGACTAGCTCCTTTCCAAAGCTAAGCTTTGACTATAGCCGCAAAATCAGATGCACTTAGACTGGCGCCTCCTACAAGGGCCCCATCTATGTCTGACTGACTGAACAGTTCTCCTGCGTTATTAGGCTTCACACTTCCGCCGTACTGAATCCTCATCTCATGGGCAATCTTGGGGTCAAATATTTCAGCTACAACACTTCGGATAATCCGGATCACCCTGTTTGCCTCTTCAGCCGACGCAGTGCGCCCTGTCCCTATTGCCCAGACAGGCTCATAAGCTATGACAATACCTTCTGCCTGAGCAGCATCTATGCCGTCCAGCGCTCCTTTTGTCTGTCTTGTCACAACTTCCTCGGTCTTGCCTTCCTCCCGCACTTCCAAAGTCTCTCCGACGCAGATAATGGGCAGAAGGCCACCGGCTAGAGCTGCTTTCACCTTTTTGTTTACAATCTCATCAGTTTCGCCGAAGTAAGCTCTTCTTTCAGAGTGTCCCAGGATCACGTACGTGCATCCCAGATCCTTCAGCATGACAGGAGATACTTCCCCTGTATACGCCCCTTCATTCTCCCAATGCATATTCTGGGCTGCAAGCCTGATGTTACTACCTTGAATCGCATCGGCAACTGCACTAAGAGCGGTAAACGCAGGGCATACCACTATCTCTACATGGCTCACATCCTTTACCCGGCTCTTCAAGTCATTAACCAGAGCAGTGGCTTCATCGACAGTCTTGTGCATTTTCCAGTTTCCTGCAACTATACGCTTGCGCAAATGTCTCTCACCTCTACCTATTTATCTTTCAGCGCAGCAACACCGGGAAGGACTTTGCCCTCAAGGAATTCCAAAGATGCGCCTCCTCCTGTGGAAACATGGGTCATTTTGTCTCCAAATCCCATTTCGGAGACAGCAGCAACTGAATCTCCACCGCCGACTATCGTCACTGCCTCCGATTCTGCGAGTGCCCTGGCAATCCGCCTGGTTCCTTCTGCGAACGGCTTCATCTCGAAGACGCCCATTGGACCGTTCCATACCACTGTCTTGGCATCCGCGATCTCCCGGGCAAACAGGTCTCGCGTCTTCGGGCCGATATCCAGAGCTTGCCAGGAGGGAGGAATCTCGTCTATATCAACGACCTTAGTGTTTGCATCTTCTGCAAACTTGTCTGCTATCACTACGTCAACAGGCAGGAGGAATCTTATCCCTTTAGTCTTTGCCTTCTCCATAAGCTCCCCGGCCAAACCTAAGCTGGCATCATCAACAATAGAATCGCCGATCTCAAGGCCTTTTGCCTTCAAGAAGGTATAAGCCATACCTCCGCCGATTATCAGCGAATCCACTTTTTCCATGAGATTTGAGATAACGCCTACCTTATCTTTGACCTTGGCACCACCTAGGATCGCAACGAAAGGCCTCTCAGGTTGAGACAGCGCCTTCCCCATGACTTCAATCTCTTTCTCCATAAGAAACCCGGCGACTCCGTCAACAAACTCTGCGACTCCGGCGGTGGATGCATGGGCACGGTGAGCAGTCCCGAATGCGTCATTTACATATATATCAGCCAAAGAGGCCAAAGCCCTGGCAAATGCCTCGTCATTGGCTTCTTCTTCCTTGTAGAACCTGAGATTCTCAAGGAGGATTACATCTCCGTCTTTCATAGCCAGGACCTCTGCTTCGACCTCCGCGCCAATGCAATCATCGAGCTTCTTGACTGGTTTCCCAAGCAGTTCTTCAAGCCTTTTTGCAACAGGAGCAAGGCTGAACTCTTCCTTCCGCTGTCCCTTCGGACGTCCAAGGTGGGATGCAAGGATCACCCTTGCACCGCGCTCCAAAAGGTATTCAATGGTTGGAAGAGCAGATCTGATGCGCGTATCATCTGTAATGTTCCTTTCAGCATCTAAAGGGACATTAAAGTCTACTCTTACAAGTACACGCTTTCCCTTTACATCGATATCCCTTACCGTGGCCTTTGCCATAAACGCATCACACTCCTCGAGCACATATGGCTTAGACGACTGACATTATCAACAGCCCAGCTTAGAAGCCTTTTCCAGCCATAAACACAGCCAGATCCACGACACGAAGGGAATATGCCCACTCATTGTCGTACCAGGCAATAACCTTTATCATGTCGCCTTCCATGACCATTGTGGACAAGCCGTCAACAATTGCAGAATGAGGGTTGCCATTAAAGTCTTTCGATACCAGCGGCTCCTCTGTGTAAGCCATAATGCCTTTAAGCCCGCCTTCAGCTGCTTCCTTGAGCACTCGATTGACTTCCTCTGCACTGGTAGACTTCTCAACATTAACAACAAGGTCGACCACGGACACGTTAGGCGTAGGAACCCTCATGGCAAAACCATTGAGCTTTCCTGCCAGTTCAGGCAATACTTTACCCACTGCCCGAGCTGCGCCTGTAGTAGTAGGAATAATCGAAAGCGCTGCTGCCCTTGCACGTCTTAGGTCTTTATGCATGAGATCGAGTGTGTGCTGGTCGTTTGTGTAAGAATGGACTGTTGTCATAAGGCCTTTGATAATCTTGAATTCGTCGTTAATCACTTTGGCAACAGGTGCCAGGCAGTTCGTGGTGCACGATGCGTTTGACACGACATGGTGGACAGCCGGGTTGTACGAGCCTTCGTTTACGCCCATGACAACGGTGAGTGCGTCTCCCTTGGCAGGCGCAGTAATGATGACCTTCTTAGCACCGGCCGTAAGGTGAGCGCTGGCCTTCTCTACTGCGGTAAAAACTCCTGTGGACTCTATTACGATATCCACACCCAAATCAGGCCATGGGATAGCCTGAGGGTCCCTTTCAGATAGGACCTTGATTTCTTTACCGTCAACGACAATATTGCCGTCTTTCACTTCCACATCTCCGGGAAATATGCCGTGAACAGAGTCATATTTCAGAAGATGAGCATTGGTCTTGGCATCAGCCAGATCATTGATGGCTACGATATCCACGTCGTTATTTCCATAAGCAGCCCTATACACTAATCTGCCGATTCGGCCGAATCCGTTGATTCCTATCTTTACGGCCATCTTTCTTTCCCCCTGTCTTGAAGCTTTATCATTTCTAAAGCTACAGCCTCGTCTATGACGAGGGCTTCTAGATGGTGGCGTTTTGCCACTGCAAGCAAGGCCTGCGCCTTATTGGCGCCACCTGCCACTGAAATAGTCTTCTTATCAGCAAGATCCTCAGGACGAATACCCATGCTGGGGCTGTAGTAAACCATGTTTCCATCTTTATCAAAGTAATATCCGAACATTTCCGCTACAGCACCTAACGATTTTAGGGTTTCCACTTCCTTCGGAGGTATATTACGCCTTTTCACCATTTCTTCAAGTGTTCCAACACCGTGAACGACGATCGTAGCCGTCCTGATAAGGTCTAAAATCTCTTTGATACGAGGTTCATCCATGATCCGGGATATTGTGTCAGGATGAAGATTGTCAGGCACATTCAGCACTCGGTAGGTCCCTCCGAGCAGCTTGGCCATCTCAACGGCTATGGAATCTGCCTGTATTTCCACGTCTTCTCCGAGACTGCCTCTGGTGGGAACTACGGTGATATTTCTCGGCCACCCTGAAGGGACTATCGCTTCCACTACTGCAGCCATGGTGGTGCCGCCGCCTGCTGCGATAGTATCTCCTTCTCTCACAATTTCCCTTAGGATCCCCACAACTGCCCTGCCCATATCCTTCTTGACGGCAGGATCACGTTTAGAGTCCCCTGCTACAACCACAATTTTCCTTGCTGGGAACAGGCGCTCCATCATCTCTTCGAGCCTGGCAATCTCTCTGAGCTCCCTGACGTACTGTCCCAGCTGGTGGAATATATCCTCGCCTTCTTTAGTCAGGGACACGCCTGAAGGGCTTACTGAGATAAATCCTTGCCTCCTTAAAAACTGTAGTTCGCTGCGGACCGTACGCTCCTTGACTGTTAGTTGCTGAGAAAGGGTTCTCCTGCCTATAGGTTGGTAAAAGTGGACATGGCGCAGAATTGAGTAGCGAATATCGATGAGCTTATCAATTTCCGGCGCTATTCTCCTTTGTAAGCTCACGAATTTGTCCACTCATACAAACCTCTTTCGCACGAGCTAAAATGACATCCATCGAACCATTTAAACTGACACCCATCGAAAAATAGACAAAAACTGGGTTATTAGTGGGTCGCGATACGTCCCGCCATAGCTTATATTGTCCCGCTTCAGTCAAAATAAAAAGTGCCATATCTTCCTATAGTGTATTCGTTCCGGCACCTAAAATTCCTTCTGTTGCTAAGAAAATCTTTTTCTAAGTGTAGACGGAGCTATCCGCTCCTCTTCGCGATATTTCGCCACTGTCCTGCGGGAAATCATAATCCCTTTCTCCCGCAACATTTCGCTGATAGCCCTATCGCTAAGGGGCTTATTTGGATCCTCGCCTTCAATTATCTCGCGGATCATCTTTTTCACGCTCTCGCTGGATGCCCCTTTACCGTATACTGTCGGGATCCCGCTTGTGAAGAAGAACTTCAACTCAAACATGCCCCTTGGAGTTGCAACATACTTTCCTTGAGTAGCCCTGCTTACCGTAGATTCATGGACTCCAATCTCGCGGGCCACGTCCTCCAATGTCAGAGGCTTAAGATGCTTGACTCCTTTGTCAAAGAAGTCCCGCTGGAACTTGACAATGGATTCTATGACTTTTTGCAGGGTCTGCCTGCGCTGTTCTATGCTTCGTATAAGCCACAGAGCCGAATTAAGCTTGGATTTCAGGTAATCTACAGCACCGTCCTGTTGTGGATCCACTTGCCCCAGAATTTTGCGGTAGACCGGGTTTATGCTAAGGCGCGGAGCGGACACATCGTGAACAGTGACAACATATTCATCTCCGACTCTCTCAATACTTGCATCAGGTTCAATATATGCAGGCCCACGTCCGCCTGAATACTGCCGTCCCGGCTTCGGGTCGAGAGTCTTTATTAAATCGCACGCCTCCTGAACTTCAACAACATCGACTCCCAAAGCCTCGGCAATCTTAACAAAACCGCCCTGCGCTATATCGTCCAGGTGTTCCTTAATCAATCTCTCTGCCAGTTCCAACTTATCACAGGAAATGCCGGTGCTCCTTAAAGACTCCAACTGGATTAGGAGACACTCCTCAAGGGTCCTGGCACCGACACCGGTGGGGTCAAACTGCTGGATTATGCTGAGGACCTTTGCTGCTTCTTCAGGAGAAACGCCTGCCATATCTGCAATTTCAGAAATGTCCATCCGCAGGTAACCGTCGTCATCGATCCCGCCGATGATCAGAGCGCCTATTCTCATCCGGTCCTCGTCAAGGGGTGAAATACGCAGCTGAAACGTGAGATAATCATGGAATGTCGACTCGGAGCCTATGAAAGATTCATATGATGGCTCAGGCTGATTCCGGTTTACCCGTGAACCTATGTACCCGATATCACTGGCATCTTCAAAATAGAGTTGCCAGTCTATATCATGACGCGCTTCTTCTGCTTCATTGGCAGACAACCCGGCCTCTTCACGGACGTCAGATAAATCCTGGCCTGCCGGCTCGACTTTGTCTCCGAGCTCCAGAAACGGGTTTTCCATTACCTCTTCAGATATGTACTGTTCCAGCTCGATCCAGGGCAACTGAAGAATGGTTATGGCCTGACGAAGCTCAGGAGTAATAACAAGCTTCTGAACTTGCTTAAGGCTCATCTCATAACCAAGCTTCACTGAATGTCACCCCTTTACGTTACAATATTCGAGAAGACCGAAGGATTTCCTTTGTAGAATCCTCCTAGGAAATCTATCCCATTTTACCGTTTAAGCTGTTTGCTATATGGATAAGCCTCCTCATCCTGTGATTTACAGCAGATTTACTGATCGGGGGAGATAACAACTGACCCAGTTCCCTGAGGGTCATCTCAGGATTGGCTAACCTGAGTTCCGCTATCTCCTGAAGTCCCGGAGCAAGGGACTTTAGCCCAATGATCCGCTCAATTCTCTGTATGGCATCTATCTGGGAAAGACCTGCATTCACTGCCTTTGTGACATTTGCGGTCTCGCAGTTTACAACTCGGTTCACATCGCCGCGCACACCCCTCAGCACCCTCACACTTTCCAGCGTAAGCACTGCGGAGTGGGCTCCCATAACACGAAGCAGCTGAGCTACATCGTCCCCTCCCTTGACATAGACCATGTACCCCTTCTTGCGTGGCGCGACCTTAGGCGTTACGTTAAAGGATTCTGCTAGCTGCACTATTCCTTTTGCATGCTCTGAGCTATCTGTCATAAACTCCATATGGTACTCTTTTTCAGGGTTTTGCACATATCCCCTTCCGAGAAAAACCCCTCGAAGGTAGGCTCTCCGGCAACACTGCCTGGATAGAAGGTGCCACGGGATACCGTTTTCCATAGAAATGCCGGAACCGCTCTCAGACATCACGCCAAGCCCTTTCAGTGTCTCCAGGGTCTTCTTACCAAGCAGCAGTTGGATGATATACTGGTTCCTTGAGCGTCCACCTTTTCCATGGATAAGTCTCATTCTTGGTTTGAAACCGAAGATAACGTTGACAAAAGACATTATCTTCCGGGCAGATGCAGCGTTTTCAGTTCGGATTTCAAAAACCGGCATCTCCAACCTGCCCAGACTCCTGGCAATTGCCGAAAACTCTGAGAGCTTACAACATTTGCTTTCAGGCATCGTGCGTGCAAGCTCGCCTTTTGTCTCTGTATAGAACATTCCTGGCACCACCTAAGCTAATTCTATCACACGGCAACGGATCTCTTATATAGTCATAATCTGCCTCGCCTTCGGAATATAGGTATGTACGATGCAGCCTGTACAAGGCTTTGCTGGTTGGATACCTACGAATCAGCTAGGCTATCTCGCTTAATGGAGGATGTCTAAAATGGTAAACAGCATTTGGCTGGCATTGATCGTCCTTGGTGTTGTTACGGGGATCCTGAGCGGCACATCCGCTCAAGTAACAAGAGGCATTATTGAAGGTGCAAACCAGGCAGTAAACATATGTCTCGGGTTTATCGGGATCATGACTCTTTGGAGCGGCCTTATGCGGATCGCAGAATCCGCAGGCCTCACTCGGACTCTTGCCAGGTTCTTTGCGCCTTTGGCAAGGTGGCTGTTCCCTTCAGTACCTGACGATCATCCCGCCCTTTGTGCCATCACCATGAGCCTGGTTGCGAATCTCCTCGGTATGGGGAACGCTGCGACCCCTTTGGGCATAAAAGCCATGGAAGAGCTGGCATCCCTCAATGAGGGAAGAGATGCGGCCAGCGATGCAATGTGCACCTTTGTGGCAATATCAACTGCAGGAATCACCCTCATTCCTACGACGGTGATTGCCATTCGAACACACTACCGTTCTCTGAATCCGGCAGAAGTCGTCATACCTATTGTCCTCATGAACATCCTTGCCACCTCAGTTGCATTACTTGCCGACAGGTTTTTCAGGGATATAACTTGAGGATCATCAATCAAAGGAGAGAGAGATTATGCTGCTTAAGGCTGTTGCCGCTCTCTCAAATCTTGTCGTTCCCCTTATGATTGCAGTTATCTGCATTGCAGGATACGCGAAGAAGGTCAGGGTATACGAGACATTCATAGAAGGCGCAAAGGACGGGTTTGCCATTGCAATAAGGTTAGTCCCTTTTCTGGTAGGTATGTTTGTGGCAATAGGGATCTTTCGAGAATCCGGCGCTTTAGCTTTACTGACGCGGATTCTCTCCCCACTGACACAAACGATAGGCATGCCTTCAGAACTGCTACCTCTGGCGCTGATACGGCCTTTGTCCGGAACAGGCGCATTGGAAGTCACAGTGGATCTTGTCCGGAAATTCGGGCCGGATTCCCTAATCGGCAGAATTGCCTCTACAATGCAAGCAAGCTCTGAGACTACGATTTACATCATTACAGTTTACTTTGGCGCAGTCGGAATAAGGAAAACCAGGCATTCGCTGGCAGCAGGCTTAATTGCAGATTTCGCCGCGTTTCTCTCTTCAGTGGCAATATGGCGTCTTATCTTGACTTTTGACTGATCCAAATCGCCCTCTTTTTCTGCGATTTCTCGTCCTCTGAAATAATACGGAGCAACGTTTCAGCAACGCGCATAGAATCGTGTCTGGCGTAGTTTGCGGTAGACATTAAGTCTTCTTCTACGATCCTGATTCCAAACCGCCTTAGCCTGTCTCTGTCAACTTTGACCGGATACGCGCCTTCAACGCTGTACTTCTCAGCCAGCTTCGGTGGAACACGGCTTCGGTTTACCACAACATAGTCGATGAATCCGTTCCCTGCGTGATCTATAATAGCCTCCACATGGTCTGCGGCAGTAAATCCGTCGGTTTCTCCGGGCTGGGTCATTACATTACACACGTATATCCTGGGTGCATTGCTCTTCAGGATCGCTTCTTTAATCCCTTCCACAAGCAGATTAGGAATTACACTGGTAAACAGGCTCCCCGGACCCAGCACAATGGCATCTGCATCAGCAATGCTTTCAAGAGCCTCAGGAAGCGCCTTTGCATTCTCCGGCAGGAGGGATACCTTCTCTATGCGCACCCCGCACTTCCCAATAGTCGATTCACCATATACCACATTTCCCCCTTGACAATGGGCGACAAGGACCACATCGTCTAGAGTTGAGGGAAGCACCCGGCCTCTTACCGCTAACACCCTGCTGGATTCCTTCACCGCCTCTTCAAAATCGCCGGTAATCGCAGACATTGTTGCGATAAACAGGTTCCCGAAGTTATGCCCTCCCAGCCCTGAGGAGTTGCCTTCAGGGAACCTATATTCAAAAAGACGAGCCATAAGAGGCTCGGAATCAGCAAGCGCCACAAGGCAGTTACGGATATCGCCCGGGGGAAGCACTCCCATTTCCTTTCTGAGTCTCCCTGAACTCCCTCCGTCATCAGCCACTGTGACTATGGCTGTCAGATTTCCCGTGAACTCCTTTAATCCTCTAAGCAGTGTAGATAAACCGGTGCCACCGCCTACAACGACTATCTTAGGGCCAAGCACAAGCTCATACCTCTTGTGGAGGACCTCTACAACATTTTCACCGTAATCCGGTGTAAGGGCTTTGATGACTAGTCTAACCACCACCACGGCGGAAAAGACAGTCATGACAACGCCTACGAGCCCCATGACAAGGCCAGGCATCCATCTGTATGAAAGAGATATGATGCCTGCTATTGTCAGTCCTACTCCAACTGCAAACACCAAAGACCATTTCTTCAAGTCAAGGTGAGGATAAAGCTTCCTAACAGACTTCATTATAGTGACTCTCCTACTCAGCCAGTCTCTCCGGGATGTCTTTATCCCTGTGTTCCACTGTGACATTGTATCCTTGTTCCTTCAAGAAACCAGCCAGGCGATTTGCAATCGCAACAGAACGGTGCCTCCCTCCGGTGCATCCTATCCCGATTATGAGTTGAGTCTTCCCCTCCTTCGTGTATTGTGGCAAGAGAAACCCCATAAGTTCAAACAGCTTATCAAGGAAGGACTTCGTCACCTTGGAACGGAACACATAGTCTCTGACTGCATCAGATTCTCCCGTAAGCGGGCGCAAAGCGTCCACATAATGGGGATTCGGCAGAAACCTTACATCAAAAACAAGATCCGCATCCATAGGTATTCCATGCTTGAATCCAAAGGACACTATGATCACGTCAATTCCCTTGCTGGGACTCTTTTGGGAAAAACTGGATGCGATTCGCTCGCGAAGTTGTTTAGGGGTAATATTTGATGTATCTATGATGCGAGAAGCTTTCTCGCGGACCTGTTCAAGCTTTCTGCGCTCTTCGCTGAGACCCTCAACAATACCGCCTTCTGCGGAAAGAGGATGACGTCTCCTGGTCTCTTTAAACCTCCGTACAAGAGCTTCATCAGACGCCTCAAGGAACAGAATCTCGTAATTGACTCCCATTTCCTCGAGGTCATCTAGCACATAAAACAGCTTATCGAAGAACTCGCGGCTCCTTATATCCACCACTAAGGCTATTCTATCAATCTTGCCTTCGGATTGTGACGCGAGTTCAGCAAATTTCGGGATCAGTGTAGGCGGAAGATTATCAACACAAAAGAAACCGAGATCTTCAAGTGCACGCACAGCCTCACTCTTGCCTGCACCTGAAAGCCCTGTGATTATTATGAATCGCCCTTCATGCAAAGCCAGATCCCTCCGCCTGTTGCCGGCATTCAGTCGGTCACAATCGACAACACGAGTCCCGGTCGAACAGTGTAGTTTAACACTTTCAGTATACCATACTCATTATGCCGGGTCCCTGGACAACATCATCAGATGGCGGCTTTAGCTCGGATGCAGCATCCCTATCCAAGAAAACGGTGCAATCCGGGTGAAGCTGCAGGACTGAACTGGGAACCATATCTGTTACAGGCCCATGTATAGTCTGATAGATGGCACCGGACTTCTCAGGGCCGTTGGCAAGTAGAATAATCTTGCGTGAATTCATTATCGTCTTGATTCCCATGGAAATCGCTTGCCGCGGCACAGCGTCAGGATCATCATCAAAAAACCTTGCGTTAGCTTCAATAGTCCTTTTTGCAAGGTAGATCGGACGAGTAAGCGAACCGAATTCCGTCTTCGGCTCATTAAAACCGATATGCCCGTTACGCCCTATACCGAGTACAGCCAGGTCAATCCCGCCTGCCTTCTTGATCTCGCGTTCGTACGCGGCTGCTTCCTCGTGAGGATCCTCTGCAAGCCCACGAGGAATATGTACCCTATCTCGGTTTACGTTAACATCATTGAAGAAGTTGTCATACATGTAAAAGGCATAGCTGGATTTGTGAGTTTCAGGAAGCCCCAGGTACTCATCGAGATTGAATGTAGTGACACGGGAAAAATCCAAGCCTTCCTCTTTATGCATCCTGACCAGTTCCGCGTAAAAGCCGAGGGGGGTTCCGCCTGTAGGCAGTGCAAGGACACAGTCAGGGTTCTTTTCTATTTCGGCAGCTACAACCTTAGCCGCCTCTCTACTCATAATCTCATAGTCATCGGCAATAATTACTTTCATGCTGTCGCCTCCTATCGAAGCTTCAAGCCAGATTCCGTGGAAAACTCAAACGTCACTTTACCGGAGGACGCCTTCTTGCACATACACCGGATCACCGCACACAAATGTCGCCTTAACTTGCAGATCCTTATCCAACAGAACAAGGTCTGCGTCTTTCCCCACTTCCACACTGCCTTTCTTTTTGTCTAGACCCAAAATCCGGGCAGGAGTTTGAGATGCCATCTTAACAGCATCGCTCAGGGAGCATCCGAGTTCCAGTACCAGATATCTGACTGCCTTATCCATGGTAAGTGCAGAACCGGCAAGGGTTCCGTCAGGAAGCCTGACTGCTCCGTCTTTGTGAATAACTTTTTGTCCGCCCAGCTCATACTCGCCTTCCGGCATGCCTGCAGCCATTGTAGCATCTGTTATCAATGCAACATTATCCTTGCCTTTGCACTTCAGAAGTATTTTGGCAGCAGCACGATGGATGTGAAATCCGTCGAGGATCACATCTACTGTCAGCCTGTCACAGGAAAGCATTGCCCCGACCATCCCGGGGTTTCTGTGGTGCAGACCGCTCATGGCGTTGTAAGCATGTGTTATGTGGGTTGCTCCTTTATCCACCGCAGCAAGAACCTGGTCATACGTGGCAGATGAATGTCCGAGAGAGACTATGAGCCCGGAATCCTTTGCATGCCGAATAAGGTCCAATGCCCCAGGCATTTCAGGTGCAAGAGTAACCATCCTGATATTACCGGACGATGCATCGATAAGCCGGTCCAGCTCGTCTATGGAAGGCCTTCTTATACCTGATAAGGGTTGAGCGCCTTTCATTTTAGGATTAAGCCATGGCCCTTCAAGGTGGATCCCCAGGACCTCAGCGCCACGAGAGGTAGGCCTACCTGTATAACTCCTGAACAGCCCGGCGACTTCCAGAAGCAGGCCTCGAGGAGGCGACGTAGTGGCAGGGAGGATTCCCGTGGTACCGTGGGCTGCATGGGTAATGCACATCTTCTCCAAAGATTCGAAATTGCCGTCTTCGATGTCGCATCCTCCGCCGCCATGGGCATGAATATCTATAAACCCGGGAACCACTGTCAAACCTGTCGCATCAATCACGCTGTGTTCGTCTACACATCCGCATGTCCGTCCGGCACCTTCGCATCCGCACTCCGGAGGGCTGATTCTCGTTATAATACCGTCTTTAATCTCGATAATTCCTGATTCTATTATGCCTTGGGGAGTCAAAATGTCTGCGCCTTTTATTATCATACGCGACCTCCTTCAGACACCGACAGAAGGTTCGAGCCTTGCCAGCGACCTCCTTACGCGCTCCACCACATCCTCATTAACGGAGACCCCAAGTTCCTGTAGGGCCAGGAAATATGCGCCGGCTACAGGAGGGAATTGAGGTTGAGTGAGTATTGCTCCGGGAGCCGCCTTCATCAATTCACGCATAAGAGCGTCAGTAACCCGCCTGCCTGACTTGAAAACCCCGCCTGTAGTGACACATGGAAACCGCGTATCTTCCATATTCAGCGCCTTTGCCACAGCGCAGGCTGCAATCCCCAGTTCAGTGCCGGCCAGGTCAAGGATCTCAGAAGCTACTTCGTCTCCTTTATCAGCTGCTTCCGCCACAATGGGAGATAAATTCGCAATTTCAATTCTACCTAATCTCCCGCCATACGCCAATCCCACAAGATCATCTACACTGTTTATTTTAAAATGGCTAATGATTGCTTGAGACAAGACAGTCGGTTTGTTGCGGCCGTCTTTAGCTTGGGTTACAGCATTAAGAGCCTTGTGGCCTATGTAGTATGCGCTGCCTTCATCCCCCAGGATATATCCCCAGCCTCCTGACCTTGCTCGCTTCCCTTCTTCATTAACGCCAAACGCCAATGAACCTGTGCCTGCAATTACAACGATTCCGGGACCTCCCATTGTTCCGCTGGCAAGTGCTACTACACCGTCATTATCTATAACGACCCTCTTTGCCACTTGCATATCTCGAATAGGTGCTGCAAGCTGCTCCCTCTCTCCTGGACGATCCAAACCTGCAATACCCATCCACATCAATTCAAACGTAGGTTTTTCATGTATCAGGCACTTGTCCGCCTCTCGAAGCAGCCGGCGTATGGTACTTGTGACACCGTCTATTCCAACCAAGTGGTAATTGGCAGGGCCGGCAGCCAGCTTTGCCAGGATCTCCCCGTCTGTCTTCCCGATGAGGCAGTCAGTTCTCGTGCCCCCTGCATCCAGTGCAACAATAAGCCCCATCCCTACTTCCGCACCTTTCCTCTCTTCCCTCTATCAGCCAAGAACTCGCGTATCTTATTGACATCAGTGTTTAGCACCAACTCACTGTCAAACCCTACTGATTTTACAAGTTCTACGGCCTTATCAAAATCACCTACCAAAGAGGTATGATGAGCGTCGCTGCAGATCACTATCGTTGCGCCGTATTCAGCTGCCTTCTCAACGAACTTGACACAGTTTTCCCAACTGCCCCACCTGGCGACAGTAAGAGATGCATTATTGATCTCTATGAGCTTGCCAAGGTCTTTAGCTGCTCTGACTACTTCATCGATATCCACCGGATACGTGGGGTTCCCGGGGTGGACGATACCGTCTACGTGTGGGTTTTCCATAGTCCTTATCAGCGCATGGGTGTTCTTCACGATTCCGCTGTCATCATAACCTGTATGAGTGTGGAATCCGGCAAATACAATATCCAGTTCGGAAAGAGGAAGATCAGGAAGATCAAGCTCTCCGCCAGGTCCTGCTATGTTCGCTTCAACGCCTTTTAGCACCCTGACGCCGGCTATGACAGACGGGACTACATGAATACTACCGAAGTGGTATAGATGGGGCCCGCCAGGCATATTGGGTCCGTGATCAGTTATGGCGATCATTTCCAGACCAACATCGGCAGCAGCCTGAGCCATTTCATTGACAGAGCAATAAGCATGTCCGCTGGCTACAGTATGAGTGTGAAGATCAGCTACAAGCTTCATTCAGTTACTATCCTCCTCGACCCGGGGTAATGCGCCTGGGCCGGCGCTTGGCCCGGGAACACCATCCCAGGCGAAGAGATTCAACACTTCGTCCGGAATCCCTGCCACTACATGAACAGGGTAAAATCAATGTCGGGGAACACGGCATCAATAGACTCGACTTGCTCTAAGTAGTCAATGATGTCAGGCGATATCACATCCTTGGACAATGCATGGGCCAATCGTTCGAATCTGTGCCTGTGTTCGAGGAATCTCCGCTCTCCGTAGTCTCTTGCTTGTCGAGTGGTGACAAGGAAAGGCCAATCACTGCTTTGAAGGAGCATGGCCTCACGGGCAGCCTGCTTCAAGAGCCTGTTTCTCAAAGCCGCGTCATCGGTGTCCTGCTCTTGCCCGTGCCTACTGCTTATTTGCGATGCAGCGCTGCAAATCTCCTTTTCTACATTGTGAATCTCCTGCCACATCCAGCCGGTCAAATCATTGTCCCAGATATAGTGGCCCCCACCTAAGCCCCATGAGCTTTCAAACAAATCGATCTCCTGATGCGGCACGTGTTTTTTCAGGCAACTTGAAGCAGACAAGACCTCTACATGGGGGCTCTTACCGAGGCTTTCCAATGTCCACCTTAGCCAATCAAGGCCTTCCAGCCACCAATGGCCGAAAAGCTCCATATCGAAGGGAGCTACAATAACCCCCTGATTCCCGGTTTCTCTGTTGAAATCCAAGAGAAGCCGTTCCACTAAGCCGGCAAAGTGATCTGCATGCTCCTTTGCTCGCCGAAGAGCGGCATCGGGATCATATACTTCCTTAGCAGAGAGATCCACTAATCGACTGGTAACTTTCCAGTAACCGAAACCGGAAACAGGATCACGCCTGTGGAATTCCCGGTAGTTCCCGTCACCTGGGTAGCCCCATTCTGAAGACCATACTTGCAAGGCGGTACGCTGGTTTCTCCCGAGGACTGCGATTCCGCTTCCTGAAAGCAGGTACGGAAGATACGAGGTATAATCTTGTGTTCGTTTTCGGATAGCAGGTTTCACCTCAGGCTTTCTCAGCGATCTATCTGAGTACACGCTTATCGGAGCCCCGCCTTCGATTGCATGGGCATCAACAAAAAAGTAAGTATATCCTAAATCCTTGAGCACCCTATCAACACTGGTCGTCTCTGACGGCGGGCGATACCCGCATTCAGGCAGCCAAATCCCTTCCGGAGGACGCCCGAAGCTCTCTGTATATACATCACGCCCGAGTTTTAGCTGGGAATAGACAGAGTTCTCAGTGGAGAGAAGCGGCAAGTATGCATGGGTAGCCGCTCCGGCCACGATCTGAACCAATCCCCTGTCTTGAAGTGCCCGAAATGCACTCACCAGGTCTCTGTCGTACCGAAGATGAAAACTGCTCTTTACTTTTTCATACCGTTCCCTGTAGAACTTGGCCAGCTCTTGAAAGCTCCATTCCCTCTCAGCCTTGAATCGTGCAATGTCAGCCTCTGCTGCAGCGATCTTAGCGTCTAAGTACTCGTCGAACCGGAGGAGCATATACGGATCTTGCAATTGATCGAGCAGCACAGGTGTAAATCCTATTGTAAAACTGCCAAAGGCGTCAGTGTCAGCCAGAGAATTGATAATATCCAAAAGCGGTATGTACGTTTCCGCCATAGCCTCAAAAACCCACTCCTCACCGAAAGGCCATACCCCTGCCTTTCTACAGTACGGCAGGTGGCTGTGGAGAACGAGTACAAGCGACCCGATTGACATTTTTTTGTCCTCCTTTCCAGAATGGAACATATTTAGTGTAAGTCATAAGCCCAGACAGTATTCCGATGGTATAAACCTGCACAGCAGTAGAGATATTATTACAGAGGTGTCCGCTTAGAAATGTCCACACAATTCAGTGGGGAGGTAACCTGATTGCCGAAATTGGAAAACACAAGTGAAAATAGCCTCAGCCAAGGCACCGGCCCCTCTGAGCCGGTGGAAATCAGCATCTCACAGACTATCCCTGAGATTGAAGTCATTGAGCCTCGCGAATTACACGTCGGAGAACCCCCTATCGAATTCCGCGGAACCCCGGAAGACAAGTGGGAGAGTCACTATGAGCTTCCCATTGGGTATGGTTCTACCAGGCTTGTTTTGATGGTCCGTGACCCTTATTGGATCCACGCGTATTGGGAGATCGCTGAAGATATTTCAGATATCGTAACGACGGAATTGGGGCCGCAAGGATGGTCTACTTCCAGACGAGTCCTTCGAGTGCATGATGTGACCGATATTGAATTTGACGGCAACAACTCCCACAGATGTATGGATATTGACATCGGAGATGTCGCCACAAACTGGTACATAAACGTTGACCGGCCTAACCGATCATACTGTGCAGAACTGGGACTCATGGGGCCCGACGGCAGATTTGTATGCTTGTCCAGGTCTAACACAGTCAGGACTCCCAGGGCAGGCGTTTCAGAAATCATTGATGAAGAGTGGATGACGATCTCAGCCATAGAAAGGTACTATTCCAAACCTACCGCAAGCCCGGCATCACCTGAAATAATCTCTGCCATATCTGAAAGAATGCACCTGGACGTAGGCTCAGAATTTGTCAGTGAGATTTCCAGCCCGGGAATGGCAAAGCAGCCGCCGGCAAAGGAGTTTTGGCTGAATGCACTTGTAGAAGTGATAATCTACGGCTCCACTCAGCCTGACGCACATCTTACGGTTGGAGGACAACCTGTCAAGCTTCGCCCGGACGGATCTTTCCATGTCAGATACGCCCTGCCTGACGGGGAGAAAATCATAGATATCAAGGCAGTATCGAAAGATGCCTCCATGAATCGGTCGATTACTACAAGACTCACCCGTAGTACATGGTAAAACCGGAACAGCACCTGGTAATTCCAACCTGTTATTCACCGGTATTCAGAAATAAGGAGATGGATCTGGAAGATGGGATGCGAAAAAGGTTACCTTGCTATTGTCCTTCACGCCCACTTGCCGTTTATAAGACACCCGGAGCATCCGGATTTTTTTGAGGAGACCTGGCTTTATGAAGCCATTACAGAGACGTACATTCCGCTTATAAAGGTCTTTAAGCGCCTGGCTGACGAAGGGATAAGATATCGAATAACAATGTCTCTTACTCCGCCGCTAGCATGTATGCTCCAGGACAGCCTTCTACAGGAGCGGTACCTTCGCCATATAGAACGCCTTATTGAGCTTGCAGAAAAGGAAATCGAACGCACCCGCTGGCTCCCGGAGTTTCATAAGAATGCCGTTATGTACCTGGAGAAATTCCGCGAAGCCAGGCGTGTATTCTTAGATGAATATCAATGCAACCTGGTGACCGCATTTGCTGAACTACAGGACAGGGGTTGCCTGGAGCTTATCACTTCGTGTGCAACCCACGGCTATCTTCCTCTTATGGAAATATGCCGCGAAGCAGTGCGTGCTCAGATAAAGATAGCAGTTGACTACTACAGAAAGCGCTTTAACCGTGATTCGCCCGGTTTCTGGCTTCCTGAATGCGGCTTTAACCCCGGTGATGATGAGCACTTGAAACAGGAAGGCATAAGGTATTTCATACTGGACTCTCACGGAGTGCTGTTCGCGTCCCCTCAGCCAAAGTACGGGGTGTTTGCACCTGTATACTGCAGGTCCGGAGTGGCTGCCTTCGGCAGGGATATGGAATCATCGAAGCAGGTTTGGAGCGCACGGGAAGGATATCCGGGAGACTATGATTACAGGGAGTTTTACCGGGACATCGGATATGATCTGGACTACGAATACATAAAACCGTATATCCACTCGAGCGGAGCTCGGATCAGCACAGGAATAAAGTATTACAGGATCACCGGAAAGACCCATGACAAACAGCCTTACGACAGGGAACGCGCACTGAGAAAAGCCGCGATCCATGCCGGGAACTTTATGTTCAACAGAGAAAGGCAGATTGAGTATCTCGCATCTGTAATGGACAGAAAGCCAATCGTGGTCGCACCGTACGACGCAGAGCTCTTCGGGCACTGGTGGTTTGAAGGGCCTGAGTGGCTCGATTACCTGATACGAAAAGTCACCTATGACCAGAATATATTCAAGTTGATTACGCCAGGAGATTACTTGGACATATATAAGCGCAACCAGGTATCGACACCGTCCTTGTCCAGCTGGGGGTATAAGGGCTATAATGAGGTCTGGCTGGAAGGTTCCAACGACTGGATCTATCCTCACCTTCATAAAGCAGCTGAAAGAATGGTGGAGCTGGCCAAAGCCTATCCTTCAACAGACGGCCTGAGGAGGCGCGCCTTAAACCAGGCAGCCAGGGAGCTGCTGCTTGCTCAGAGCAGCGATTGGGCTTTCATCATGAAGACAGGGACTGTGGTCCCGTATGCGGTAAGGCGCACCAAAGAGCACCTGTGGCGCTTTACAAAGCTCTATGAAGATATCCGGCGGGATTCCATTGACGAAGGCTGGCTTTCGGAGATGGAATACAGAAACAACATCTTTCCTGAGATAGACTACAGTGTCTATGCTAAAGCTTAAGCACTGTGAGCGCTCGATGTCTATACAAGGGCTTTAAGCACTGTAATCGATCTATGTCTATGCCAAGACTTGAGCACAAAAGACGACCGCGGAATGCCACAAGACCCAGTAAAGTCTCCGGTACGTGCCGCTCTGTTCTTATCTTCGATTAGATCGTCCCGATCTCCATAATACGGTTCATGTAAGCTTCTCGCAGCGCTTCTGCCTCGTCCGGACTGGAAGCCTCACTGTAGATGTGGAAGAGCGGCTCTTCCGAATCAGGCAGAACCAATGCCCAGCCTTTTTCGTGGTAAACCTTAATACCGTCTATAAGCTCCACTTGCTTGGTGCGGGTCTCATTAATGAGAGTCCTCATTACCTTGCCTTTAGCTTCCCAGGGACATTCCACGCTGCGCTTGCTGATATAAAATTCAGGAACCATGGAAACCAATTCTGAAAGCCTGATGCTGTCCCGTGCCATGGTCTCCAGGATCTTTCCAAGAGAAAAGAGGGCGTCAAAAGGCGCCTGAAATCCCGGGAGGCCTTTTTCTCCTATGAAGATCTTTTCTTCAATAGCCTTCTCCATAACTGACCTGGGATTGGCTCGGGTGCGGACTACGCGTCCCCGGTATCTTCTGGCCATTTCCTCGATAATTCGCGAAGCTGTAACAGGCACTGCCACAGTAGCGCCTTCCCTGGATTTCAGGACAAGAAGGGACATTAAGGCTGTGAACAGGTCCTCAGACACCCTGTTGCCTTTTTCATCAACCAGGAGAAGCCTTTCTGCATTGCTGTCAACGATTATTCCGAGATCCGCCTGCTGAACAACGACGGACTTTGCAAGAAACGATAGAGAATCCAGCATATCCAGGAGGTGTCTTGGCCCTTGTTCTGCATTGCTTTCCCTGTCTGACGTAGATACAGTGCAACCCAGCGCAGAAAGGAAAGACGGCAGGAGCAAAGAGAGGTTGCCGGGGTCGTAATCTACAACGACTTTAAACTGCTTCTCTCTTATCACATCTACGGAGATGGTCTCGAGGAGACAGTCTAAGTACTCTTCCATAAGGCGGGTTAGAAAAGCCACTTCCCCGATATCGTCCGGGCTTACCCTGGTAAAGTCCTCGCTGAAGAAGGCATTCTCGATTCTTCGTTCAGTGGCTTTATCGATATTCATGCCTTTATCGTCAAGGAATTCGATTAAGGCGATATCCGGGTCATAGGGAGAAAGCCGCACGTGCAGGCCCCCTGCAACTCCCAGGGCTGTAACGGCGTACCGAGTCACAGGTGTGGTGGTACGGCCAACATCGTAGACAGCTGCACCGCCTGAGAGAAGGCCTGATGTCAGTGCCCGCTTTATCATCCGGGAAGGCTTGTACGCATCTGAGCTTATAACCACCTGACGCCTCTCTTTGAAGCATGAGCTGTAAGCTGCCCCTAATTTGGCTGCGATTTCGGGAGTAAGCTCCACGTTGACAAGGCCTGAGACTCCATACGTCCCGAACAACCGCTTGGACCATTTAGCCCCCCACACCAAGCTTGTGGTAATGGTTGTGCCTGCGTCAATAACCTTTTCAGGCCATATCTTTACGCCGGGCTTGATAACGGAGCTGCCGCCTACTACAGAGCGAGACCCAATGATAGATCCTTCAAATACCGCTGTCTTTGCCTTGAGGCTTACTTTGCTGCAGACGATAGCCCCCCTTAGTTCAGTGTCCTTCCCGAAGAAGGAGTCATCCCAGAGCACGCTGCGTTTTGCGGAAGCACCGTCGTTTAGGATATTATTGTGTCCGATGACCGTGCTTGAGCCGATCTCCACACCTCGCCTGATACGGCAGAAATCTCCGATTATAACAGGGGCATCAAGCTTTGCGCTTGGATGGATTTCAGTGCCTCTTCCTATGTAGATGCCTTTTGCGATTTCTTCTCCCGGAATTCTGACGCGTACTAATCCTTGGAGGATATCATAATGGGTCTGGCGGTACTGGTCGATATTACCCACATCACTCCAGTAGCCCTGGGCTACATATCCAAAGAGAGGCAGGCCTTTCTTTAGAATAAGCGGAAACAGGTTCTTGCTGAAGTCAAACTCAACGCCCGGGTCAAAGAGACGCAACACATCCGGTTCCAGCACATAGATGCCGGTATTCACCGTATCGCTGAATACCTCGCTCCAACTGGGCTTCTCAAGGAACCTTGTAATGCGGCCGTCATCGTCGGTGATTACGACCCCGTATTCCAGCGGGCTTGTAACGCGAGTCAGGACGATTGTGGCGATTGCCCCTTTAGCTTTGTGAAACTCCACAGCTTCAGTTAAGTTGATATCTGTCAGCGCATCTCCTGAGATCACGAGGAAGGTTGAATCCAGCAGGTGTTCACATGCTTTGACACTTCCTGCTGTGCCAAGGGGTGTATCTTCAACAGCGTAATCCATGGAGACTCCGAATCTTTCTCCTTGGCCGAAGTAGTCCATGATTACTTCCGGCATGTAGTAAAGTGTGGCGAGGATATCGCAGAACCCGTGAAGTTTCAGAAGGTCAATGACATGCTCCAGCATGGGGCGGTTCACCACCGGCACCATGGGCTTCGGCCTGTCACATGTAAGAGGTCTAAGCCTTGTCCCTTTTCCGCCTGCCATCACTACCGCCTTCAAAGGAATCCTGCCTCCTTTTCTCTGCGCTGCCTCGTTGATAGTGTGTCGCTCGCTCGTGTCGCAGTCGCACTAACTAGCCGCTGTTGTGCGCAAAGTATCGGGAATACTCGCGAGAATACTCGTGCGGGACAGCCTCCTGCGCCTGAAAGATCCACCTCGGCCTAGTTACCGCCCACGGACTTGCCCTGTATGCCTTAAGGACTTCGTCGTAAACCCGAGACGTGGATTCAGCTATTATGTCCCAGTTAAACTTAGTTAGAACATCATGTGTTGCATTGGCACGGATTTCGTCGCACAAGCGCTTGTCTGCAAGGAGGGTTAGGATATTATCCGCAAGTGAACTGGGGTTACCGGGGTAGCATTTCATGCCTGTAACCCCGTGTCTGACTACTTCTCCTAACCCTCCTACATCTGAAACCACAACCGGAGTCCCTGATGCCATGGCCTCCAGCGCAGTTATGCCAAAGGGTTCATAGAGGCTGGGCACACAGGCCACGTCTGCACACTTATAGAGCTTATTGCGAGTTGGATCATCGACAAACCCTGCGAAGTAAACCCTGTTGTAGATGCCCAGATTGCCGGCATATTCTTTTAGATATGCATCAGCAGGGCCTTTGCCCGCGACAACCAGTTTAACCTTGTCCCTGTAAGCAAGGACTTTGCAGAACGCATCGAGAAGGACATGGACCCCTTTCTCATGCACCAGCCTGCCTATGAAGAAGATCATCTGCTCATCAGGTGCAGCCCATCTTGAACGAAAAGCAACAAGGTCCTCGCCTTCAGGCACTTGAAACCTGGTTGGGTCTACCCCGTTGGGGATTTGGCGCAGTTTATCTCCGGGAAGCTGAAAGATCCATGATAACTCGCGGCGCATGTGCTCACTGCAGCATATGACACGCCACGATTCGAACCCCAGCCACCACTCGACATTACTGATGTAGCGCTGCAGATCATTGTGAAGGCCCCAATTCCGGCCGTATTCCGTGGCATGAATTGTACCGACTAAAGGAATGTTAAAAGCATGTTTCAATGCTTTCCCGGCGTAGGCAACTATCCAATCATGTGCGTGCACAAGATCCGCACCCATAGCAGCCCGTTCAATCCCGCGCTCCATAAGGTTCAGGTTCATCTGCATGACCCAGGTGAGAAAGTCAGGAGGAGAAGGATTGTGAAAAGGAACTCTGAACACCCGGACCCCTTCGTCATCCTCTTCTTCGCAGGCATTACTGTGGCCGCAGGTGATAACATCAACATCCACTCCCTGCTTAACCAGGGCTTTCGAAAGGTCCTCCACATGCCTGGCTATTCCCCCGACCACCCTCGGCGGATACTCCCAGGAAAGCATAATCACGTGCACTGTATCTCCTCCTTTAATGAGCCGCTACGCCGCTAATAGCCCGCTAATACGCTGCTAATAGCCAGCTGGTTAACTGCGAATAGAGTGCCAAAGATTGCTGTAGACTGCTAGCTGCTAACAGACCGGTAATAGACGGCTAACAAACCGCTGTTAAACTGCTAACCGACTGCTGACAGATGGCTAACGGACTGCAAAAAGACTGCTAATCGCCCAGTAATGGCCTACCAATAGGCCTCTTGTGGCCTCTAGCAGGCCGGTAACGGACTGCTGACAGACCGCTAACGGACTGCTGACAGACTGCTAACGGACTGCTGATACCCTACTAATAGGCGCCTAATGAACCGCCGGCAGACCGGTGACAAGCCGCTGTTAGACTGCTAACGGCAACCTGAGAGACTGCTATCGGACTGCTAATAGCCTACTCATAGGCCACTAATGTCCTCCAGCAGGCCGGTAACCGACTGCTGACGAACTGCTAACGACCTGATGATAGACTGCTCATAGCCTACTGATAGTCTCCTAATGAGCCTCTAGTAGACGGTCAACAGACTGGTGACACATTGCTAACGACCTGCTAATAGATTGCTAACAGGCTCCTAATCAGCGGCTAGCGAACCGGTAATGGACTGCTGACAGATTGCTAATGGCCTGCTAATGGCCTGCTGCCAGACTGTTAACGACCTGCTAATAGACTACTCATAGCATACCAATAGGCTCCTAATCAGTCGGCAGTAGGCCGGCAATGAACTGCTGATAGACTCCTTATACACTCAAGGTAAACCGGTAGGGAACCGGTCATAGGCCTCCAATCGACTGCTCATAGACTACAAGATGTTTTCTGGCCTCAACGGATACCGACACCCGACATCTTTGCAAACTAAGGAAATCTCATAATACCGACTACTACGGCAGATACAAATCGATGCCTTGACCTCGGTATGCATTGCCACCTATCCTACGGTCCTTACCACCTCCGGCACCTTCGACAGCGCAGACCATACCTGTTAACTCCCAGCAAGGATAGATGCATCTCCTGCTTTGTCCAGGTGTACAGATACCCTAGGTGGCTCTGGAAGAGCACGCCTGTTCTTAGGATTTACTCCAAGTCAGGAATTATTCGTAAGTCAGCCCTGTGGTCGAGAATCGCCCACCATTTGGCTGTTTGATGGCAGTTTTTCTACCACAGTTTTGAGCGTAAGCTCTAAAATGGTAGAGTCTCGCCCACCAAGAGGCTCAAGGGTGGAAGGTTTTCTACCATGATCAGGCGTTAAGGTGGTAGGATATCGACCACCACGCCTCCCAAAATCTTACACATCACGGTTTGGTGGTCGAAACTCGCCCACATTTTCTGAAAAAGTGGGCGAAAAACTGCCACATTTTCCAAAAACGTGGTAGGAATTCTACCACCTGAGCCTCAAAAAGCTCCCAAAACCGGGCTCCAACCTGAA